>Ga0209541_10006687_pt1 | contig 19568 bp, 17 predicted proteins | sample RifCSPlowO2_01_FD_184027 | JGI IMG/M metagenome (GOLD analysis project Ga0209541, IMG submission 184027) | Groundwater microbial communities from Rifle, Colorado - Rifle CSP2_plank lowO2_0.1 (SPAdes) (version 2) | ecosystem: Environmental > Aquatic > Deep subsurface > Groundwater | place... | reverse complement strand
CTGCATTGATAACAAAACCCTCACTGCCAACACAGTGAGGGTTTTGTTATCTGCTGAAAACTTGATGCCAATTACTTGACGGTGATCTTGATGAATCGGTGTTTTCCGACTTTGAGCACTAGGTCATTTTCGACCTTGATCGCAGGATCGGTCAATTTCTCTTCTCCATCTTTTCTGATCGCTCCTTCCCCCATGAGGCGACGAAACTCGCTTTTCGAGTCGATGACATCTTCGCCAATGAGCACGTCAACGAGCAACACACCTTTCTCAACTTTTGCTTCCGGCATATCATCTGGGAGTTTTTTATTCTGGAAAGTGTCCACAAAGGTGATTCTCGCCTCATCGGCTTTTGCTCGTCCATGATAGATCTCGACGATTTGTTGCGCGAGATCCATTTTAGTATCGCGAGGATTCACTTTTCCTGAGGTGAGTCTCTTTGTGATATCTTCTATCTGAGACACGGGAGTAAACGTGCAAAGCTCAAAATATGACGCAATCGCAGAATCGGGAATGGACATGATCTTTCCGAACATCTCGACCGGCACATCTGTAATCCCCACGTAATTATCGAGTGATTTCGACATCTTCTCCTTGCCGTCTAGGCCAACAAGCAGCTCGAAGGAGAGCACCCCCTGGGGCTCTTGTGAATCCTCTTGCGCATGCACTTCCATTACTTTTCTCCCCATCAGCATGTTGAACGTCTGATCAGTTCCTCCAACCTCGAGGTCACAAGAGTCATAAATCTTTGACAGCATTTGCGAATCAATTCCCTGGAATACCGGGTATAGCATTTCATGCATAAATAAACTCTGTCCCACCCGCAAACGCTCCTGAAACATATCGCGCTCGATCAACTGTGCATGGGTAATATGTTTTAACGTACGCAACACCGAGAGCATTGTTATCGCGTGCACACCCTCCTTGTTGAGATGTGTCCGTTGCATTCGTGTAGATTGAAACTTTATTGCCTTTCCCGTATACGAATTCGCCAACATTTCAATATTTGTTCCCGGGATGATCACTTTTTCGTCATCAGGAAACACGAGGTCTTCTGAAACGTAGTACCAGTCGGAATTTCGTATCCAAGAAAATTTCTCTTTATCAAGTGAGAGAATCTTTCCAACCTGGTCGAGATACGTCTTCATGTTCGCTTCGATTTCATTCGTTTCTACCTCGGGACGCACCTTGCTCTTTCCGGTCGGGTCACCGATCTTCGCAGTGTAGTCACCAAGCAAAAAAACTACTTTGCACCCCAAGTCTTGCATCTGGCGAAGTTTGCGCAATACAACCGCGTGACCCAGGTGGATATCCGGCCGCGTTGGGTCGACGCCAAACTTGATGATAATATCCTTCTTGTATTCCCCCTTAGCCTTCGCAACCAGCTTTTTTTTGAAGGATCCACCGGGGTCGACGAGCGTACCGACTCCCCGAGTGAGAACCTCGGAAATATGCGCTTCAATGTCCTTTTGTTCGGTCTTTTTCTTCATAGATAGCATCCTAACATACACAAATTTCTTTGTCCTTTGGTTTGAGGAGACCGCACCACGCAACCGTCAATTAAGGCGTGATGTCTCTCCACAGAATCATGTCGCGTAACTGTCCGTAAAACACGACACTTCCTGTGATACTATGAGGAGGATTCACGCATGAAAGAAACTCGCAGGAAGCGCCGTCGAACGACGCTCGGACACAAAATGCAGCTTGTGGTCATCGCCATGCTCATCACGGGGATATTTTTTGTGAGCGGTTTCCTTCTTTGGGCCGCAACGATCAAGGTCCCGGACTTCAGTCTTTTTGAGACACGGAAGGTGTCCCAGTCGACCAAACTCTATGATCGCACGGGGAAGATCCTCCTCTACGATGTACATCGAGATGTCCGTCGTAGAGTGGTATCCTTCGATGCCATCAGTCCATATATCAAAAATGCGGCGGTTGCGATTGAAGACGAGCAATTCTACCAGCATATCGGCATCAAACCTGAAGCAATCCTCCGTGCATTGTGGGTTAACTTTCGTTCAGGTGGATTCAGTCAAGGTGGATCGACGATAACCCAGCAAGTGATCAAGAACGCGCTTCTCTCTCAAGAGAAGACCGTCACGCGAAAAGTGAAAGAGTGGATCCTCGCAATAAAGCTTGAACAAAGACTGAGTAAGGAGGAGATACTCGGCCTCTACCTGAACGAAGCACCTTATGGGGGAAATGTTTACGGCGTCGAGGAAGCAAGTATGTCTTTCTTTGGGCATCATGCGAACGAACTCACGCTTCCTGAAGCGGCGTATCTTGCGGCACTTCCGCAGTCTCCCACTCGACTATCGCCCTATGGGAACAATCTTGAACTTCTTGAGAACAGAAAGAACACCGTCTTAAAAAAGATGCTCGAGCTCGGTTCCATTACCCAAGACGAGTATGCCAAAGCCATAGCTGAAAAAGTAAAATTCATTCCACAAGCAGAACAGGGTATTAGGGCACCTCACTTCGTCATGTTCATTAAAGAGAAACTCGTTGAAAAGTATGGCGAGGACATGGTAAACGAGGGTGGTCTTCGCGTCATTACCACCCTTGACATGACCATGCAAGAGAAAGCGGAAATGATCGTCAAGAAATATGTGGAACAAAACATCAAAACCTACAACGCAAAGAATGCCGCCCTGGTGGCGATCGATCCAAAAACAGGACAGATCCTCACCATGGTCGGTTCACGCGATTATTTCGACACCGCAAACGAGGGAAATTTTAATGTGGCACTTGCGAAACGTCAGCCAGGGTCATCTTTTAAGCCTTTCGTCTACGGCGCAGCTTTTGAAAACTCCTATACTCCTGATACCGTTGTTTTTGACGTGCCGACCGAATTTTCCGCGCGTTGTGACCCCCTTGGAAATCCGCTCGGCGGAGGGGATAAATCCCTTTGTTATATGCCCGAAAACTATGACGGACAGTACCGAGGCCCCATAAATCTGCGAAATGCGCTGGCACAATCCATTAATATTCCGGCGGTAAAAATGCTTTATTTAGTCGGTCTTGATCGTGCGATCGAGTTTGCAGAACGTGTCGGGATCACTAGTCTCCAAGACAAAGAACGTTACGGACTCACTCTCGTTCTCGGCGGCGGTGAAGTGTCTCTTCTTGAAATGACGAGTGCGTATGGAGTTTTTGCCAATGATGGAAAACGCGATCCTTACACGGGAATCATCAGTGTTGAAGATGCTTCGGGAAACATTATCGAGGAGTACGAGCAAAATGAAACTCAAGTAATGGATCCTGGTGTCGCACGGAAAATATCGGATGTCCTTTCTGACAATGTTGCGCGCACCCCTGCATTTGGAGCCCAATCATATTTAGACTTTCCCGATCGTCAGGTTGCCGTAAAGACAGGGACAACGAACGACTACCGTGACGCTTGGATACTCGGCTATACACCATCTTTGGTGGTGGGTGCATGGGCAGGAAACAATGATAATACACCGATGGAAAAGAAGGTGGCGGGATTTATTATTGCACCCCTCTGGAACGCATTTTTGAAGGAAGAGCTTCGTTTATTGCCCGATGAAAAGTTTCCTACCTCTCAACCAACGCCAAAAAATCTGAAGCCGGTACTTCGAGGAGTATGGTATGGTGGCGAGACATACACGATTGATAGGATGTCGGGGAAACGTGCGACGGTATTCACCCCGACGGAGCTTATCGAGGAACGGGTCATTCCTAATCCGCATGAAATTCTTTATTGGGTGAATAAAAATGATCCGACCGGTTCTCCGCCGGAAAATCCTTACACCGACGCGCAATTTCTCCTCTGGGAAATTCCTATGCAAACATGGCTCTTAAACCACGGGCTTCCGTCGCAGGCACTGGGAAAAATACCTGAAGGATTCGACGATCTCCATAGGCCCGAATTTGCACCATCTATTGTGATCCTTTCCCCAAATGCGACTACAACGTACAACCACACACAAAAACTTCTTGTTGAAACCCGTATCCAAAGTTCCTTCACCATCGAACATGTCGACTTCTTTGTGAACGGAACCTTTCTTGGATCAACACGGTCATTACCGTATACGTTCGCATTTGTGCCACGAGACATCGCCACAACAGGAAGAACAAACGAACTCCGTGTCGTTGTCTACGATATAGTGGGGAACAGGAACGAAAAAACGTTGTCTTTTGGAACAGATTTGTAGATTGTTCCACGGAGAAAATCTCAAAAAAAATCATCCGCGTATGCGTGTCTTTCAGAAGACCGCACTGCTCCTGGCTCGGTATTTTATTTTCTACCGTATTTCGGTAATCGTTGTTATCCCGAGCTTGTGTAATTCTTCAAGGATCTTTTCTTTATAAAAAAAGATTTCATTTTGCATGATTGAATTCCCTGTTATGTGAAGTTCCCCTTTTTTAATGGTGATATCTTCTTTTGTAATGGGAATTCCCGATATACGCGTAACGACCTCGTGTATTTTTTTACAGTCTGTATCTCTACGTGAGAGATACGAATGATATTTCAAAAGAAGTCCCTGAATGTTCTCAAAAGGCATGATTGTCACCCTTTCATCGGCATTATCAAATAAGTGAATGTTTGATCGCCAACCCCTCTAATGACCAAAGGATGCCCTCCACCGGAAGCGTGCAGAGAAATACTGTCAACAGAAAGGTATGCGAGCACGTCCATAAGAAATCTTTGATTTAAAAGGAACTCAACATCATCTCCTGAAAGTGTTGCGTCAATCTGATGAGTTGTTTCGCCGATATCATCACTTCGGGATTCGATCTCAAAAAGTTTTTCGTTCGGGTATTTCTTCAAACGAACCTGCTGAAGTTTACCGGAAAAAACCGTGGTAAGTTTCAGTCGATCGATAAAATCCTGACGCAAAACAACCGCTTCTGTAGTAAATTTCTTCGGAATAATCTGTCGATAATCCGGAAAAGTTCCGTCAACAAGGCGCGAAGTCACATGCGTGTGCTCGGTGTGGAATGATATCTGATTTTTTGTTGCACAGATCTTTACTGTTCCGTCAATTCCATCAAGCGCACGTGTGATTTCAGAGACGTTCTTTCCCGGAATAAGAACGCTCATCTCCTCGGGTTCTTTTTTTAACGGAATACGTTTTTCCGCAAGCCGTGATGAGTCTGTGGCAACAAAAATAAGTGCCTGTTCTTCGGTATAGCAATAAACACACGAAAATTCCGGTTTTATTTCTGAAGACGAAACTGCATATTGTGTCGCACGGAAAGCATTGAGAAGCGCCTTTGCATCAACATCAATGGTCACTCCTTTGGTAACAAAAGGAAGAGAAGGAAAATCTTCATATCCAAAGCCTTTTATAAGGGTTGAGTGTGTCTTTCCTGATATCGCGATATGATCACCAATCTGTTCAACAACAACGTTTTTTTCACTGGGTAAATTCGAGAGAAAGTGAGCAAGAGTGTCTGCGGGAATAGCAACCACACCTTCCTTCTCGACTCGTGCGGGTAACTCGATCTCGATACCCATATCAAGATTCGTCGCACGAAGTTTTATGGTTTTTTCCCCTGCGATAAAAAGTACGTAGCGTAAAACAGGAAGCGACAAGTTTTTCCCGGTGAATCGTTCCGCAACTATCAACGCATTCTTCAATTCAAGTTTTGCACATTCTACCTTCATATTATTCTTTTAATACTAGTTATAGTAATTAGGGGTGTGTATAGGTGGAGAACAATAGTATAGCCCTTCAATGCTCAATATTTTGTGTTTTATATTTCTGATATTTTGTGGGTAACGATCTTTTTTTGAAAAAATATTTTTTTAACCAGTATCTTGTACACAGATGTTCCTCAGATTGTTACTCATCTTTTCCACCATGAACAATTCATTATCCACAGAATGCTCACAGGGTTATAAGAAGGACAATTAGAAAAGCGCTCTGATCTGTTCAATCTCTTGTACAAGAAGCATGTCGGTTTTGATGTCCACTTTGATCTTTTCACATGAATGAATGACTGTTGTGTGGTCGCGCCCGCCAAGTTTTTGTCCGATTAACGGATAGGAAATGTTAAAATCTTCACGGAGAATGTACATGAGTACTTGGCGTGGTTTTACGACCTCTTTGCGACGCGTTTTTTCATAGATGACACGTTCGTCAAGATTATAGAATGTTGTTACTGTCTTTACGATGTCCTTTATAGAGACAGGTTTCGTCGGTTTTGCGTTGTTTTTTATGAGTGTTTTGACCTCATTAAGCGAAAGGGTCTTACTCTTCAGCTGTGCTTGGCAGATGACCAAATTTAACGTTCCTTCAAGCTCACGGATGCTCGCCTGAATCGTTTCTGCTATGTATTGGACTATCTCATCAGGGATGATGGCCTGTTGTTGTTTCAATTTCTCACGCAAGATCGCGAGACGCGATTCGTATTCCGGCATAGTGATCTCAACAATCATCCCGGATCCAAAGCGAGATTTTAACCGGTCTTCAAGCCCGTTAATGTAGTTCGGATGTTTATCTGAGGAGAAGATAATTTGCTTGTTGTTTTCGTACAACGCATTGTAGAGGTGGAACAATTCTTCTTGGGTTTTGTCTTTTCCGACGAGAAATTGGATATCATCCATGATCAAAACATCATATCGACGATACTTCTCCTTAAATTCGTTTATGCGGTTGTTTCCTAACGATGTGACATAATCCGTAGAAAATTTTTCCGAGCTTACATACTGGATCTTTTTTTCCAGACTCTGTTTCTTGAGTCCATTTCCAAGAGCTTGGATCAGGTGAGTCTTTCCGTATCCGGTCGCCCCATAGATGAACAGCGGGTTGTACATGATACCCGGTTTTTTTAACACTGCTTGCGCGGCTGCATACGCGAGTTCGTTAAACGGTCCGATCACAAAGGAGTCAAATATATAACGGGGATTGAGACCATCCTCCTTGCTTACATAGATATCCTGGAGAGGAAGTTCAGTGCCGAATGGGGAAAAGATGTCTTTTTTGATCGCGGGGACACCACGACCTTCTTTGTCGTTTCTTGTGATGAGATATTCGACGCTACGGATGTCGGGAGATGTGTTGCGAAGGATTCGTAGGATCGTGGAGTGATATTTATTTGAAAGCCAGTCTCGAACGAACTCATTTTGAACACTCACGTATGCCGTTCCGGCCTCCTGCTTTACGATGTGGGTGTTTTTAAACCAAGTGCTGAAGTTTGCTTTCGATACCTCAAGTTCGATATCGATCAAAGCCTTTTCCCACAATTCTTTGTTATCCATAAAAGATCCTCGAGTGTTACGACAATTAACGTATGCCCTGTAGTAGATCTTTGACCTTTAGATGTTTGTCACGACAACCGTACCGTGGCATTTTTTAAACACACAGACCACAACGATTATTTACTTTGGAGCTCACTACAGGGTATGACCAATTATAGCGAAAAAGTCACAATGAACGAAAAAGAAAGAAATGTTCACAACTTGTGTATAAACTGTGGACAAACACTATAACATAGATTTGAGAAATATTGAGTTGAAGAGTTGAAGAAAATATTTTATACTACTTTTTATGTCGGTGACGTATAAACCAAAAAAACGGAAACGAAGAACAACGCACGGTTTTCTTTCGCGAACAAAGAGTGCAACAGGAAAAAGGGTACTCAAGCGACGTCGCAAGAGGGGTCGTGCGCGTCTTGCGACCTAGGTTTCTCTCAGGGTGTAGAGTCTGCGTGTCCCCTATAAAAAACGGTATTTCTTATGCTTCCTCGACTGCACAAACTTTCGCGGGTGACATTTCCTCACCGGAAGGACCCGCGACATTCTTGGGTCGGAAAGACGCTTCGCGTAGAAGCATACCCATCTTCATCCATTCTTGGGCGGCCGGGGGGGGGCCGTAGAAAGAGCACCACGCCGTGCTTTGCTGTTGTTGTTGCCAAACGATTAAGTGACACCGTGGTGATGCGCAATACCTTTAAACGGCAGGTTATGGCCGTGATACAAGAGAATGTGCCGTACATGAAGAGACTTTCTTTCTCTAAATACGTTATTCTCCCAACAAAGCATCTTCATGAGATCACGCGCACGGAGATCGTGGCAGATATAGATATGTTTCTCAAAGCGCGACGACTGTCATGAAAGGGATCATCATCTCCTCTATTAGGTTTTACCAGCACGTTATTTCCCCCGATAAAGGGGTGTTGCGGGTATTTTATCCCGTTCAAGGTGCGTGCCCGATGTACCCATCTTGTTCGGAATACATGGTGCTCGCGATCGAAAAATACGGTGCCATAAAAGGTATTTTTGCGGGAATCTTAAGGATCGGAAGATGTCACCCGTTCCAGAAAAGACTCCTTGATATGCCGTAAAACCCCCGAGACTGCATTTTTGCAAAAAGCGACGTACTCCTATAGGATAGTGTGATGATTGCGCTTTGGAACTCGCTCGTTTATGTGCCGCTTTACAACTTCCTCATCCTTCTCATCGGTGTGCTCCCGGGACACAGTGTTGGCGGTGCCATCGTCGTTTTAACTATCCTGGTAAAGATCGTACTCTATCCACTTACGGGAAAATCGATACGGGCACAACGTGCGATGAGGGAGTTGGAGCCGGAGTTGAAGCGCATCAGAGAAGAACACAAGGATGATCGCCAGAAACAGTCAAAGAAAACAATAGAGCTCTACCAGGCTCGTGGTGTTTCGCCGTTCTCGGGATGCTTGCCCATTCTTATCCAGATGCCGATCATCATCGGTTTGTATTGGGTGTTCTGGAAAGGCCTTTCGGTGGTTGATGGAGAGATGCTTTACGAATTTGTCAGATCTCCGGGGACACTCGATATGCACTTCCTTTTTTTTGACCTTGCTGAAAAGAGTGTCATTCTCGCTGTCCTCGCGGGTGTTTCCCAGTACATCCAGACAAGTATCTCACTCGGAAAACAACAACCGGTCGGAAATTTTTCAAAGGACGGAAAGGCTACATTTCAGGAAGATTTTGCAAGAAGCATGCAGGTACAAATGCGCTATATCCTCCCCGTGATGATAGGTTTCTTTGCGTACGGTACCTCGGCTGCGGTTGCGCTTTACTGGACAACGAGTAATATACTGAGCATTGTGCAGGAATTACTTATGCGGCGTGAACGGGCAACGGCCGCCCAAGGCACCACAAAGATATGAGTCCTCAAGAACAGATCACCGATACCATCCGCACGTTACTTGGCCATCTCGGGGTCATACTTAACGACATTTCTGTTGAGACTGATGAACGGATAAAGTCGTTCCGTTTTGTTGTTTCGACACCCGATTCTGCGGTATTGATCGGTGAGCGTGGTGCACGTCTCCTCGCGCTCAACCATCTGGTGAAACGTATCATCGAGCGGGAGTTAAAAGACGAGAATATTTCCTTTCTCATCGACGTAAATGATTACCAGAAGAAGCGCATCGATGACATCCGGATAAAAGCACACATGTTGGCCGAACGGGCACGTTATTTCAAAAGTTCGGTCGAGATGGACCCGATGTCTTCTTACGAGCGTATGATCGTGCATGCAGAGTTCACTGAAATGCCTGATATTGCCACTGAATCTGCGGGACATGGGAAAGACCGCCACGTTGTGCTCAAGTATATTGAAGAAAAAACTCCTGCTACGGCAGGGACCGAGGTTTCGTCGCTGTTTGCCTAGCCTTACCTGGGTGTTCGTGTCCCGGTAGCAGTGGCGTTTTTGTCATGTCGGGCGTTAGTTGATGAGTGCAGTAGTTTCCGCAACCTGAACTGTGCACGCAGAGGTTGAACAGTTCCTACAATACCAAGCGGGGAGGGTCGCCGAGCATACGTGCCAGTGGTTCCCTTCTTGAGTGAACCAGAATCCTTGCCAATAGACACGGTAGTTAACGAATGAAGCACGTTTTCCTGTTCCGTTTGCGTTCAGAAAACTGCTTATTGATAGACCAAGGTCAAAGATCGGTTGTCCCGCAAGGTGACTTTTGTGAAGCCAGTACTCTGTCCCACCAGTGAGGATAACGTTGCAATTGCAGCTTAATTGCAGGCTTTGAATAAGAGTGATCACTGACGAAGGCAGTCCGTCGGTGTTTGTGCAATTTGTGTCTCCCACAAACCGGCATGCTCTGTTGTTGACGCCGATTGGTGTCGAGCCGACACAAGACGTGTTTCCGCAAAGCGCAGTTCGTGCCGTTGCTTCGGAAGAGGACATCGATGCGCTCGTGACCTCGAAGCATTTTCGTCCATCGGGAAGCGGGACGATGGTTTTTCCCGCACTTTCTGCAGTGCCAAGAAGTGCCGCGCACATTTGTGCCGAATTTCCCGATGGATTGTAGTGAATCCCCGTGGCATCACTATATTTGAAATACCAGCCGGGCTTTGTCGGATATGGGTCTTCGCCAGGCGTCCCCGGTGTGGTGGCAGCCGGTGCCACCTGCACGTTCGTCAGGTTGAGCTCATTGGTGAGAAGGAGCGGATTGATAGTGAAAAGAAATATCCAGGCTCCGATGGCAAGCAAGACACCGAAGACGGCGTTCCAAATGCATTCTTTCGCCTCACTTTTTGCCGAGGCTGACGGTGTCCCTATGAGCTTGATTCCGCAGTAGATAACCATGACGACCGCCAATATCCCTGCGAGACCGATCGCGACTTGCACCACTCCCTGGAGGTACGTTGTGAGATCGGGAGAACCCGTGAGATACCCTGCAAGCGGGGCCATCAGCGTGTAGGTTGCCGGTGCGTCGGCGGCGAGTGCGGACGAAGGAAGGAAGAGTGACCCGAGAGGAAAAAAGAGGTGTTTCATGGTTTTTTATTTACGGGTACATCGCTATTCACCCTGCTCCCTTCCGCATCTTCCCGTTCGGCAGGGGAAAGGTCCGCAGGAAATGTTGCTTCGGTGGCGGTCGTCGTTACATTGTTGGGGAGATGAAGAGACCAAAGTGTCCCGTCTTTTTTATTGATAAAAACGAAATAGTCTTCCTTCGTGGAGATCGTGGGGCTTACGACATCGAATTCTTCTCCAGTTTCCGTTTCTGGGTCCGCCAAAAAGACGATTTCTCCGGTGTCGGTATCGGCCAACCAGAATGTATCGCTGAAAGAGAGCACACCCTGATACCATAGGTCCGGGATCGATCCTTGTGGGGTGTTTACGAATGATCCACATAACACGCGAATGTCATCTTTTAGCCAAGCGCATTTTTCAGGGAGTGTCGCGAACGGGATGGCCTTTTCGTAAAAGACCGTTCCTTCGTCACCTGAAAATCCCAAAGTACTATAGAGTCCCAACTCGGTGCCTTGGGAGGTATTTTCCCCATAAAGTATGCGGGAGCCCGACATATTTCCGAGCGTGGTCAGTCCGTTCTTCCCGCGAATGAGACGCTCGAGTGCTTTTGTCTCCGGAACATAGCGGTAGCTATATCCCGGAATAGTCCCGGAGGGCTTGCTTGAAAGGATGACATTGTCATTGTTGAGTAGTTGTGGCAACCATTCACTGAACGTATTGCGAAATACTTCCTTTGTGGTTTTTGTCCCAAGATTGATGATGCTTCCTGACACTCCGCTGGGTACTTTCATGAGGTAAAACAGGTTTTTTCCGTCCGGTGCGACAGAAAGCGCGGTGATGTCGTCGGGAAGGAACTCGACCTCCATACTTCCGATCTGCTCTCCTGCCTGCGCCGCGGTTGTCGCGGCAGGTAGGGAAGATGAAGGCAAAGGAAGACGGAGCCGCCCAAGGTATGTTTTTACGATGTTGCTTGTTGAAAGTTCGCTTTTTTCAAGGTACCGAAGGACAACGGCATTTCCGCTGTCGGCCCAGTCGGCGATCGCGATGCGAGGGATCGTCGTGTTTGTCAGCTGTTTTTCCTCACCATTTTGGATGTTTACCTCGAATGCGTTTCCATTTTCTGCCGAGATATAACGAGCATACTCCAGACCATCTCTTTCAAATGTATATACTCCGGCAACGGACCTCTTTGTGAGTTGTCGGAAGAGTACGTCTTTGCCGCCCACTTCCCCTCCAGGGTCTTCTTCGTCCGGATCTATCCCCGTGCTATTAGGGATGGCGCCAGATGGCACCGTATCTTCTGAGGGTGTTCCGAACGGGAATATTCGACTGATCACCCCCCCCTCTTTTGTTTTGCCAAGAAAGTACCAAAGAAATACCGCAAAGAGGAGAATAAGGACGATCGCCAGGATGATCCAAAGCCATTTTTTTGATTGCTGTTGTTCCATGGTGTTATCCCTGTAGTAGAGCTTCAGTTTGATTAATCTTTCGGCCTATGTTCATAAAATAACCCCCGTAAGTTTTTAAGTACTCCCCTAGCTTGCGTAGCCTGCGTGATTTGGTCGAAAGATTTAATCTTTGAGCATGTTCTCGTAGGATCTTTTTAGCGTTGGTAATATACCTAGTATACAACCTGTTCGTCTTTATGCTTCGTGAAGTGTACATGTGGAACATAATCAAGCTGAAGTCTCACTACGGGGTTACTGTTCAGAGGAGAAGTCGACCGTGAGCTTTGTCTCCGCTATTTGTAATATCCGCTTTCTATTTTGTGCCTTGAGACTTATTGAGTTTGATTGTGCGTTTGTCCCTGTTTTTTCCACCAGAAATGTCGTAGGGACAAGCGAGGGTGTGAGGCGTAACGTATTATTTTGCCACAAATAGGAGAGGTCGCCGTTTTTTATGTCGTCATTCGAGAAAAAGTAAGGGACTGCATGAATCCGGAAACTTGTCCCCGCCGTATTCGTATTTCCCGTGAGTATCTTGTTGAAGTGAATACCTAATAGCGGTGCTTCTTCGTAAAAAATGAGAAGTGGATCAACTGCCGTAATGTCTTGTCCTACGGTAACACTCTGTCCCCCCTCAGAAGGGTCGCTAACGCGGACACTGATCGGCACCGTTGAGCCGGAGTACTTCATGGGAACAAGAGCACTCATTTTTCCTAGACCTCCTCCGACTCCTTGGGTCTGATTTGCTGTCCATGTATAAGAGAAAAGAGAAGGATCACTAGAGAGCGAATTAAAACGGGGTATTGCGGTCACCTTGACGTTGCTTTTATAGGTTGGGAGCGCCTTTCCTTTATAAAAAGGTGGGACGAATGTGTCGGCCTCCCAGAGGATATCGACTTCGAGAGGACGAAGAAGTAGTTGTTTGTCGTAACGTGTGCCGCTTGCGGTGATGATCACCACATCGATCGTGACAATTTGACCGAACTCTTTCGTCCTTGTCTCGATACTTTTTTCTGCAACACCGTCCTTAACAACAACGCCGTCAATGTACCATGTGGAACGGGCGGAGTTCAGGTCAACTGCGTAGGACTGGATGGACACGGTAACGGTTTGATTTGGACCGGGCATTTCCGGGTCAGTACGAAACGTGACGAGGTCAAGTGCGGCAAAAGCCATGCTCGGGGAAAGAAGCATTCCAGCTGTACAAATGATCCCCAAGATAGCAGTGCGTAGTTTCATTCCACTAGAGGCAGGACACGGACAGATATTCTGCCCTGCCTGTCTACTGTTTGTAATATTCATCTTGAGTATTGCCATAGTTAAAGAGAGGGGGTTCGTGGCCTCTAATGGAATCATGCTTTGGAGAGAACGTTTCCCGCGATTGCACCGACTGGTCCGGCCTTCGCGACGACTTTTTTTGCTACTGCGCCGATGATCCCGCTCCCTCTTTTTGCGTTCTCCATAAGTGTGACAACCACAAACGAAATTGTTAGGGTTGGAAGCAAATTTCCATACGGTATCCCCTTTATTATAACACTCACTCCCAATGTGGCCAATTTGCGGGCTTCCAGCAAGGGCACCTTGTTCGTCCAATAGTATCCCATGGAAAACATGAAGGCGTTCAATGATATAAGAAGACTCGCTCCGTACCCCAGCACCGCAAGCGGTATACCGATTATTGACCCTACTACAGTTGCCGTAAGGCTAAGTCCTACGGTGACGAGAATGTTGCAGAGCGCTGTACCAATGTCACTAAAGACCATAAGGCCAAGCATAAGCCACCAAAATACCCCACCAAGTTTCTCTTGCTGCGTTGGGGTACCAACCTTTTTTGAAGGTACGGAAGACGTCAAACCGGTGCCCCTTGGATTTTGGCGAGCATTGCTACGCTGCTGTTCTTCGTGGAAGCTCTCCTGAATAGGCCTTTGGACACCAATATTTTTCCCTCCCCCAAGGCGACTTATGATTGCTGACTCTGGTGTTGCCATATGGTTATTATAGCCTATCTCTTGGGCAAAAAGTCCTTACTTTTTCTCCCCTGTTGATAGTTGAGAGGCTTAAGTGAACTAATACATAAGACAGTCCTATGGATTACCACAGGACTGTCTTATGTGTTTTCATCCTATTGCCCTGCCGCCTCGAGCTCTTGTTTTGAACGTGCGATGGCAAGGAGTTGTGCCGGATCTGAAGAAACGATCTGGTCCTCGGTGTATGACGCATAGATTTTTATCGCCACATGTTTGAGCCCTGCGAAGAACAGTCCCTCCCCGACGCCAGATTCGAGCAAGAGGTATTTTTCTTCGTCGGTGAGGTGAAATGTCTGCTGGACAAGGTCAATTGTTGTTGGAGATTGTTTCAGGAGAAGCTGTATCGAGGAATTTGTGAGTATGGGGAGTCCGTATGGAGAGCGAAGAAAATCGTTCACATCTTGGGTGATGGTTGAGAGACCAAGGTAATACTTGCGCCCACGCTTTGCCATACTAAACAGGAACGATGCGGTGTCCTCGGACTTCATCATCCACCACGCTTCATCGACGACGAGGAGGCGTTTGCGAAGCTCCTTTCGAACCGCTGTCCAGATGTGGTGTGTAATGATGTACACAGCGACCGGCTTCAGTTCATCTTCCATGTTGCGCACGGAGAAGACGCTGAAGCGTTTGGTGATGTCGACATTTGTCGGCTTGTTGAGAAATCCGGACCACGTTCCCCGTGTGTATTTTTCAAGTCGTTGGATGAGTGATGTAGTTCCGTCCATTCCCGAGAGGACAAGTTCAAAGTCGGACAGAAGCGGCGGCTCGATATCGGCGAAGTTGGAATCGGGGGAAATGTCCTTTAGTGCATATGTCTCGGCGATCGCGCGGTCAACGATACCATCCTCTTCAGGAGTGAGGCCTCCCAGCATAATGCGAAAAAGGCCGACCAAAAAGATGATGTTCGATCGCAAGACATCAGCGGGCGCCTCGTCTTCGCGTGGAGTGGGAAGATCAAAAGGGTTGATGTGGTGTTCCGAAGTAAGGGAGATATTGAAGTAGTGTCCGCCGGTGGCTTCTGCGAGGAATTGATATTCTTGTTCCGGGTCGATAACAATGACGTCGGCATCGAACATAAGTGTGCGGAGTATCTCCAGTTTTGTGGTGTAAGATTTCCCTGATCCGGAGACGGCAAAGGTCACCGAGTTGTAATTAGGCATCGAAAATCGGTCGAAGAGAATGAGCGACGCGTTGTGGCGGTTGATGCCCCAGAGAATGCCTTTGTCGCTCGTGAGGTCGAAGGAGACGAAAGGAAATATCGAGGAAAGAGGGGCAGAGTTAAGTTTATAGTGGACCTCGAGTTCGTCGGTCATGAGCGGGAGAACACTGCGGTACCCCTCTACTTGTTGGAAGATGGCGGGTTTGAGATACACGAGTTTGGAATCAAGTATGGACTTCAGCTCCCCCTCAACCTTATCGAGCTCCGCTTTGTCATTGGCATAGATGGTGACATAGATACCGACATCAAAGAGACGTTCCTGTGCCTGCTGGAGCTTGTCGCGAAGGTCCTCGAGATCTTGATAGGCGATGTCGAGTTTTGGATCTCGGACAAAACCCTTCTGCTCACGCTCATTGATCTGGCTCTGCACTTCCGCAACCTTCTTTTGAAAAGCGCGAAGAACAAGTTCCGTCTCGACAGGGTGAATCATAATCGAAATATCGTAGACCTTGTCGAGATTGATGACTGGCGTGAACCAGTCCTGCGAAAGGAAGCGCGGATAGGAAATAACAAAAAGTGTTCGTAGGACTTTTTCGCCGATATAGAGATCGGTTGGGGTCACCTTGATCGCTGCTGGCGCAAGAATATCCTTCATGTTGAGGTTTGTCGCCTCGTATATATCTTGGGAAAGCATTCCCGAAGCATTCACAATCGCATAATTTTTTTGTGTATCTGTCATAGGTGTGTTTGTGTTACGTGGTTGCGATAGCGGAGTCCAGTTCTCCGGGATTGAATTTTCTGTAGAAGAGCTCGATAATCTCCTCAGTACCAATGCGTGTCGTGCGGATGTCACAGCGTGTGAGCCCCTGTTCGACGATCGACACTCGTTGCTCCAGCTGTATTCGCGCTTCTTCAAAGTCTCGTTTTTCTTCTGTCGTCGGTTTTTGTGCCGCCCCGCCCTTTTTTCCCGGGAAGATGCTCCCCAATATCCCCTTCCCGCCGACCCTCCCAACCCTTGCTGTTTGGCTATACGGGACGACAATAAAAAAAGTTTTTGACATGATGTTTGTTCGTCCCGTGAAGTCGCGGATGAAACCAATATACTCATGCGTCTGGATCTTCATGGCATCGATAAGCTGGAGTTTCTCCCGATCTTCGAGGAGTTTAATGTACGGTCTGATATCGAGGCGCTTGGACTGGATGAAGATCTGGATCGGAAACTCAAGAGAGTTGAGGAAGTTTTGGAATTGGAGAATGATCGCCGCCTGTTCGTCGGACGATTTGAGTCCGAAGTTGAGGGATGAGGTCATGAGCACCATGCGAAGATCGCCGTTATTTAGGATGAGTACGCCGTCACGGACGTCTTTGATCGGAATGAATTCTTGTGAAGGTTTTCCTTGTACCGCCATATATCTTATTGTACGCTTTATTTCGAGGGTAACATAGGAAAGTAGTTACATAAGACAGTCTTGTGGACTACCATAGGACTGTCTTATGTAACTAAATCCCCAATTCATCTGAACGTTTTTGTTCCCTCTCCTTTTCCGGTGGAACATCCATCGACCACGCAAGATCGCTCAACTTACTCGATATCGTTTTCATGGAAAGCCCCGCAAGGTGCTTTGTCGGTCGAAAACCATTCAGGTCAATGCCTGTTTCTTCGACTTTATCTTTTCTCCGCCAGACATAAAAGCGATCGCTCCGCATGTAATTGAAGGCCGATTCGAGAAGAAACACAAAAGGCTTATTATTGAATTTATAGAACGCAAGCGCCGCTCCGAATCCAGCGAACCCGAGGCCGAGCAGTATCCCCACTCCAAAGAATGTTATGAAGCGGTAGGATAGATATGCCATACCGAGCCCCCCCGCGAGATACAAGAACTGCTTGATCGTGAGTGGACCGATGATCTTATCTTCGACGTCGAGAAATTGAGGAACTTGGAATTGCATCCCGTTAGAAATAGGACATGGAGGATTTTGTCTACCACCCTGTGTTATTTTTCATAATATACTCTGGCTTTTTGTCTGTCATCTCCATGTCCGAAAGTGTGTTTGGCATTGGCAAGCTCATAAACTCATCATTCTTGCTCGACATTGTGTGCATTGTATAACAAAATAATTTCTAACGGGATTGCGTGGGCAGTGAGGGAGTAGTAAGAGTAGTTTCTCAAGGTTCGACCTTGGGGATTGATTCTTAAGGTCGAACCTTGTATCCGAGATATTATTTTGGCGGCTGCACGATATGTACCGGCGGGGCCTGGATTTCTTTCGGCTTCATCGGTACGTGTAGAGTCGGAGTTTTTGCGAGTTGCCCGACGGAGTTTTGTTGGGGCAAGGCCTGTGCAGGTAAGGGTGTCCCGCTATATTGCACTGCTTCACTCTTGAGGCGGAAAGTTCCGCCGAGCTTCTGTTCAAAAATACTGCCGACATGCGCCCCCCCCACTGAACTTGTTTGTTCTGCCACGGCGTTTTTCGTTGCTGTATCTGGTTTTGTCGATTCACGTTTAAATTCGATCTGTCCTGTCGTCTCGTTTTTTGTTCCATGCCAACCCCAGTCGTTTCGGAGGAGCGGGGCCGTCGGATGCGTTCCTTGCTGGGCGACAGGAGCGGAAAGAGACGCAGGGGCTGTTCCAATCGGCGCTCCGGAAGGTTTCGTTCCCACGCTGTAGAGTTTTTTGAGTGAATCCTTTACGTTGTTGAAGATATCCCGGTTCAGGTCCTGGGCCATGTACATCGCTTTATCACGGGGAATAGTGAGATGGTCCATGACCACCAGAACGAATTCGTTTGGTTGGAGGAATCCCATCATCAGGTCTCCGGTGACTTGCGCAAGCAATCCAGTCTCAACTTTTGTCAGGCCATATTTTTTGCCGACCAGCGCGATCTTCTCATATGTTTCAGGATCTGACAGAGTGTCCCGAAGTATGATGGGAAGCATCCGGAATTGCGCTTGTGTTTGTTGTAGGGTGAGATCATCCATAGTTCTTACGATTGATTATCGTCCAGACCTTCTTCATCGGGCGTAGTAGAGTCGTCCTCGCGTCCCCCGCCCCGCCCCGTTGGCACAGTCGGATCATAGTATGCGGAACCTTTCTTGTTCACTTTGGTCATATAATCTCGTGTGGCTTTCGTTCCATGTCCCGTGGCGTTTCTGCGGATCTTTGCGAAGAGGTCTTGCGCCTTTTGGCTCCCAGCATCTTGCTTAATGTTCTTGTGGTAGTTCTCGATCTCGTTGAAGTGTTTTTCAGTGTAATTGCGCACCATTGCCTCGTGGGATTTGAGATCGTCGTCAAGGCGCGCTATTTGCTTGAAGCTCATCGCGCCAAGAATGTCTTGTGTCCGAGCGTCAAGCTTTTCCATCGCATCGAAATGCCTCACTCGTGCGTTCTCATTCGCAGTAGTTGCGTCGTACGATTCGGTCGCCCTCCTGTGTGCGTCGAGCTCCTTTTTGAGTTCTTCCTTGAGATCAGTTGGGAACATTGAGGCTTTCAACTGTGCTTGTCTGATGAAGTACTGCCGCGTATCTTCGTTGGTGCCGTTCTCCATGACTTCTTTGTTTGCAATTCTCATCATCTCGGGAGTAAATTTGTCATAGTTTGTGTTCATGTATGCGGCTTGCTGTCTTGTGGCATGGCGCATGATTTCGGGATTTTCGACGAGCATCTTTTCGGTGACAAACTCGCCGAACTCTTTTCCGTTTAGTTGCTTGACGGCATCGGAAAGCTTGTCTGTCGCCTTAGTCAGTTTATCCTCGGCGTCGAGTATAAGTTTTGGATCAACTGTTTCTCCGCTTGCTTGACGTCTCTTGAGGTCAGTGACCTCCGCTTCTGCATCTCTGATCGCTTTGGGCTGACTTGCGATCGTGTTTTTTGCATCCTTTGTGCGAGTTTCGGTGGAGACGCTTTCACGTGTTACTTTGAGCTCAGGGTCATTCAGGTAGCGGTTCACTCGTTTACCATCTTTATTGACCATCGTGCCCAAGTTGGCCTCAAGGTAGGCTGCTTTCCCTGCCGGATCGTTTTTGTATCGTTGCTCCGCCCTCGCAAGAACTTCCTTCTGGCGATCCGCTCCCACGTCACCCTTATTCAAGAGGTCAATAAGTGGTGCAGTCCCAATAAAGCTTCCGGTCGCCTCACGTCCGCCCTTGCCCCCTGCTTGACCGATGTCGATCCTTCCTCCGCCTGAGAGCGTCTTGGCACCGATCTTTGTCGCA
>Ga0209541_10006685_pt1 | contig 19569 bp, 20 predicted proteins | sample RifCSPlowO2_01_FD_184027 | JGI IMG/M metagenome (GOLD analysis project Ga0209541, IMG submission 184027) | Groundwater microbial communities from Rifle, Colorado - Rifle CSP2_plank lowO2_0.1 (SPAdes) (version 2) | ecosystem: Environmental > Aquatic > Deep subsurface > Groundwater | place... | reverse complement strand
TTAATTCTCTTTTATCTCCCTTTTGAACTTGATGGATAGGATAACTCAATAACTCTTTTGGATGCTACGTGTTATGGTATTTATAAAGTTTGTTTTGTTTTGGCATGATGACCTGAAAGAAGAGAGTGAAGGGAATGAACGCTTTCATCGCAAGAGTGCATCAAGAGGGAGGGAACCAACATATCGATCAACCTCAGTTATTCTTTGATCACCCACAACAATACCTTAAAGCAGGAAATCAAAATGGCGATCAGGATCCCCATGCAGGTTTTAGCCCAACCCACTGGACACCCTTATTTCCGGAAACCTTCCGGTTTTTTGCATTTTTCTGAGTTCAAACCGAAAATATTTCGGCGAAAAATACCCCCCACTGGTCACTGGACAGGTGCGCGTGAGGTATTTAAAGGTGTAAAGAAACGTGTGCTCAAACAAAAAGATTTAAATATATGACTTACTAAGTCATAGGTGAGCAGATGCGCATACTCATTGACGACTTGAATCAATTTTACGGCGAAAAGGTCCGACTCGTTAAGACGCTGATGAAACGGGAGTCGCCCGAGGAGTATCCCGAATTGCTCAAATGGAAATTGCAAACGCTGTATTTGAGTGGAGAGAAATGGATAGAAATCTGCCGGATCGATAACTATCCTCATGAAAATCGACAGGGAAGCCATATCCATCAGTACGAGAAAAAACAAGTCATGCGCATTCCCTTATCGTTTGAAGAAGCGAAGGAACGAATAGAACAGATAACAAAAAGAATAGTACAAGAACGGTTTAACGAAGTCATAATTTTTGAATAGGAGGATACCCATGCCATTTAAAATACACATTGTTGATTCGGTGAAAAGATACACTGACAAGCTTGATGAAAAGGCAAAGAAAGGGCTTCTTCAGGAGCCTCAACGTGGAATAGTCATGACACCAGAAACATTCAGCAAAGTTTTTAGCCCTGAAAGAATTAAACTGCTCCAGAAGATTCACACAAACAATATAACAAGTATTTATCATCTTGCTCAAGAACTTGAAAAGCCATATGAAGTGGTATTTAGAAATATAAAATATCTCAAAGGAATAGGATTGATTAAACTGATTCAAAAAGATAAAAGAAAAATACCCCATCTGTCTGGAATCGTATCAATACAGATGTTTGCAAACCAGGATGTTGAAACATGAGAGAAACGAGTTAAGAAATTCATATCTCCTTCACACACTGAACCAACTTATTCATCACTTCTTTCGCATCGCCGTACACCATGCTCGTGTTCGGATAGGTAAAGAGTTCGTTCTGAATGCCTGCAAACCCCACTCCCCCGGGGCTTCGTTTGATGACAAGAACCGTTTTCGCTTCATGCACTTTGAGAATCGGCATGCCATAAATCGGACTTCCTTTGTTATGCGTTGCTGCAGGATTCACAATATCATTTGCACCGACAACCAGAGCAACATCCGTATGTTTAAACTCATGATTAATCGCATCCATCTCTTTTAATTTTTCATAAGGAACATCGGCTTCTGCAAGCAAGACATTCATGTGGCCCGGCATCCGTCCTGCAACCGGATGAATGGCAAAATGAATTTTTACTCCTTTTGCTTCAAGCACATCCATGAGATCATGCACTGCATGCTGTGCCTGTGCTACAGCCATACCATAACCAGGAACAACCATAACCGAATACGCATACGCAAGAAGAGGCGCAGCTTCTTCCACATCCAGAGATTTCATGGTTTTCTGAATAGCATGAACTCCTTCAGATCCTTCAGCTTTTGCAACACTTCCAAATCCGCCGAACAAAACATTTGCGAACGAACGGTTCATTGCTTTGCACATCAACAACGCAAGAATAAGACCGGATGACCCATCCAGTGCACCAGCTACAATAAGCAGTTTGTTATTAAGGACAAATCCCAGGCCTGCTGCAGAAAGACCGGCAAAGGAATTGAGGATTGCGATCACGGTCGGCATATCTGCTGCGCCAATAGACAACACAAGAATCTTACCAAACACCAAGGAGAGCACAGCCATGAGGACGAACAGCCAGATCATTGAAGGATTGATAACAAGGAATATTCCTGCAACAAGAGCACCACCAAAAACAAGGATGCTGATGACACGTCGGCAAGGATAGATCAAGGGTCTTCCTGAAATGAGTTCTTGTAATTTCAAAAATGCGATAATGCTTCCTGTAAAAGTCAGATATCCCAATATTACTTCGAGCCCAAGAATGGTCATCGTAAACGCGTCAATGTTGGGTGTGTTGTGAAAAAATTCTGCAGTTCCAACCAGCGCAGCAGCAAGAGCTCCAAATGCGTGAGAAATAGCAGTTCGTTGAGGAACAGCAGTCATCGGCATCTTTAACGCCATGAGCGCACCGGCAATTCCACCGATTATTACTGTAAGAATAACAAGCCCATAGCGTTGCAAACCAACGGCAAAAACTGTCGCAATAACGGCAACAAGCATACCTAGTGCTCCGGCAAGATTTCCTCTTCGGGAAGTTTTTACTTCACTCATCCAGCGCAATGAAAGGATAAAGAGTACTGCTGAAAGAACATACAAGAATTCAGGAAGCGTTGAAGGGATCATTTTTTATCATCCCTCCTGAACATTCTTAAAATCCGTTCAGTAATCATAAAACCGCCGATGGCATTGGTTGATGCACAGGCAATGGCAAGAACAGCTAAGACAACAATGAATGTGCTGTCGGCGTACGACAAAACAATGAGTGCTGCAACCAGGGCAACCGAAGAAATGGCATTGGTCAAGGACATGAGAGGGGTGTGCAAGAGTTTTGAAACATGACGAATCAGCTCTAAACCTAACAGAGAGGCAAGTAAAAAAATCAAGAGATTGGTGATGAGATCTGAAGCAAGCATTTCCATTACTGCTCACCTCGAAGAAACTTCCCGTTATGCGTTACTAAGGAACCAGCAATAATTTCATCTTTGAGGTCAATCTTGAGTGCTCCTGCATGCAAACCTGCACGCAAAAGATGCAACAAGAAAGCAAGAACATTCCGCGCATAGACTTGGGTTGCATGCACAGGAACGGTTGCAGGAATATTGTTGACTCCAAGGATTTTGACTCCGTGCACGACAATACTTTTTCCAGGAGCAGTAAGAGCACAGTTGCCTCCTTGTATTGCAGCCATGTCCACAATAACCGAACCAGGACGCATCGATTGTACCATAGCCTCTGTCACAAGTGTTGGGGCTTTTTTTCCAGGAACTAAAGCAGTACAAATAACAATATCTGCCTGTGCAATACGCTTGCCCACTTCTTCAGCCTGTCGCTTGAGAAATGCAGGCGAAGCCCCTTTTGCATAACCTCCTTGAGCTTCTGCATCCTTATCAAAAGGAACTTCAATAAATTTTGCACCTAAACTTTCAACTTGTTCTTTGACTGTTGGACGCACATCAGATGCTTCTACAACTGCACCCAAACGTTTTGCAGTAGCTATTGCCTGTAATCCTGCAACACCTGCACCCAGCACCACCACTTTTGCTGGATGAAGCGTTCCTGCAGCAGTCATCATGAGAGGGAAAACTTTTCCCAATTCCTGCGCTGCCAGGATCACGGCTTTGTAGCCGGAAATGTTTGCCTGTGAGGTCAACGCATCCATGCTCTGGGCTTTTGAAATACGCGGAATACCGTGCATCGAAAAGAAGGTTATTTTTTTATCAAGGAAGGTTGATAGAATATCGGGTGAGAGTGCATGGACATCTCCCAAAGAGATCCACGACGCACCTGCTTTCACAGAGGAAAGCTGGCTTAGAGTTGGCGGGTTGGCAGCAAGAATAATATCTGCAGAAGCATACAGCGCGTTGGCGTCTTTGCCAATCACAGCACCTGCCTGCATGTAGTCTTGATCAGAAATCGAAGCACCAAGACCTGCGCTTGTCTCAACATACACCGCAAGACCGTGCTGAATCAGGGTTTTGATAGTTTCAGGTGTACCTGCTCCACGTGTTTCCCCTTCAACCACTTCGCGAGGTATGAAAACAGCAAGTTTTGTTGTTTTTGTTGCTGTTTTTGTTGCTGTTTTTTTCGCTGATTTTGTGGCTGACTTTGTTCCTTTTCCCATTCCCTTCTCCATGGACCTTGGCGGGATGCGATCTCATTAAAATAGGTTTCTATACTAGGGTGATACTATAAATGAGAAGGGAACTCAAACATCGCCTCGAACGCCATCATCTTTATTAACTGATATTTTCCTGCACCAAACATGGGTCTTGTTCCACACAGCTGGTCGTATCGAGGCGGGAGAGGCGACCATGTAGGATTTTTACCGGATGCTGAAGGAAGAAGCGAACGGAGCTTTCATTATTTTAGAAGAGTCAACTGGCGTGCTGGTGTGCAAACAGGGGAAGTAGAAGAACGAAAAGATCTACTCCGCTCAAGTTTGTTGACACTGCTCGAACCGCAAAACTTTGGCGATGAACGGTTTCATCATCTCCTTTATATCATGGGAGGCCGTGGTTTTGTAGAAGGACTTACTGAAGAACCTGTACGCATTTCTCGAATGCGAAAAACCGTTGTTCTCGCTCCAGCAGGTAAACCCTTTCAGGCATATCCTGATCCGACCTTACCTACACCATATCTTTCATTTTGGCATGTAGCGGTTGCTCCGCTCAATAGTCATGAGTATCCGGTTGTTGAACCGATTGACCGTGTTAATGTAAAACTTAGAGAACCTGCACCCGAGGATGGGTGGGGCGGATTCTTGAACTATTTTCCTGACTCCCCCTTTGATGATTTGGGATTTCGGGTACGTACGTTGCTCGGAAGATTTCCTCCAGAAGGAACAACCGTTGATACCACGCATAAGCTCATCTATGTTGAACAAGGGGGAGGTATGCTCCATTATCCCATGTCTTCTGGCCCCGTTACAGGAAACCATATTGTGGCGTTACACTCCAAGACCGTTGTCTTATTACCGGCAGGAACACTGTATGATATTACTCCCGACTCTGCAACAGGGAAAGATCTTGAATTGGCTGTGTTGAGTTTTAAGACGATGGATATTTGTGCGAGATGAAGGAGAGGGCGCCGGGGCTGGGATTTTCACACCCGATGCATAATGGAGTTGCACCGAGACTTTGAACCCAGATAGCCCTATGGGGCAGCTCGAGTTTCGGTCGAGTGCAATACCAGGTTATGCGACCCCGGCATTTTCATACATAAATTTTATATAGTTGCTCCTTCTCTTGCATCTTGTTTCGGTCGAGTATCATACTAGATTATGTGACTCTTTGTTTTCTTTTTTTACGTTTCTAGAACTTTACTTTTAATAAGTCTTTACAGAAAAAAATCGGAGCATTTCCGATACAACCGGAAGATTTTCGGTGAAGTCAGAGGTTTTTCCGGATTTGACCCTGCTTTTTCGGAAAATTTACGGTTCAACCGGAAGAATTCCGTTGGTTGTGGGATAGCAAAATAAGAGTGTTAAACGATGTCTAAGGCTGATCGAAAATTATTTTAAATTTCTTTCAGCAAAAAAAGCTGCGACATCAGCTCGAAGCGCTACCTGGGACTCAGCAGGAACATACGGGTTAATACGTGCGAGGAGTTCATCAGCAAGTCCTGTCTGTGCGTCATCGGTTTTAAGGTGAATACGATTTGCGGATAGTACGGTCTCGTCCCATTCACCGATTGGCTTTCCATCAGGCCCTCTTTTTTGTTGCAAAATTGTAGAATCGACCAAGGGAAAATTGCCAATATAATAACTGATTTTACCAGTTCTTTGATTTTTTTCGTATCGAACAACCAACGGTCGTGCAAGGGCAGGAAGACCTTGTTTGATACCACAGGAAACAAACTCCACGTGTACAGGAGCGTAACTAAGAAGTTTAGAAAGATTCAAGCCGTCAGCATCAGGGAATACTGCAGTTAAATCATCATATCCCAAACTTCCTATAACCAACTCAGGAGCTTCAATTCCAGCATAGACTTGTGCAGGAACACGGAATCCAAGGTAACTATATTCTTGTCGACTTTCGCTTGTTCGACCAAAAGAAGGTGCTCCAGGTGGGATTTCAACAAGATCAGAGAGCGATAACAAGCTTTGATCAAAATGAGGTACAATTTTAAATGCAGAATCTAAACTGCCTGCAGGACGTGCAAGCACCCAAGTGTCGGTGATGACAGATACCGAAGGAACCAAATCAAAAGAAGATAGTACTTCAGGTCGAAACTGAGGGGATCGAAAAAATTCTAATGCTTCACGTGGGGAAGGGAGTTGTGCAGTCGGGTGTTCAACAAGCCAACGAAGTACTTTGGTGTACGATCCTTCGCCCAAGTCAAGCACAGATAAAGAGGTTGTCATGTTTTAGAATCGTTTTTAGAAAAAATAAGAACGTGTTTACTCTTTCTTCTTCTTGGTCTTCTTGATTTCTTTTTCTAAATCAAGCCGGTCAAGAAGTTCCTTGTAGCGATTTCTGATGGTAACTTCGGTCACACCTGCAACATCAGCAACTTCGCGTTGCGTTCGCTTTTCGCCGTGGATCAGTGCAGAAACATACAACGCAGCTGCGGCAATTCCGGTAGGTCCTCTTCCCGAAGTCAACTCAGACCTTTGTGCAGATTCCAAAATCTCAATAGCACGAGACTGGCTCTCAGCGCTGAGTTTTAAGGAGCTTGCAAAGCGTGCAATGTAATCAGCCGGATTTGAAGGCATAATATTAATCCCTAATTCTCTTGTGATGAAGCGGTAGGTTCTTCCCACTTCTTTCTTTTCAATACCCGAAGCTTCGCTGAGTTCGTCCAGTGTCCTGGGAACATCATGGCGTCGGCATGCGGCGTATAAGGATCCTGCAACAACGGATTCCATGCTTCTTCCCCGTACGAGTCCACGCTGAACTGCCTGAGTATAGATACGAGCAGCTTCTTCTTCAACTGATTTAGGAAGTTTAAGATAGGATGAAACTCTCTTCAGTTCAGCAAGAGCAAGTTTTAAGTTGCGCTCGATTGCCGTAGAGATTCGATATTGCCATTTTCGCAGTCTAAAGAATTTGTTTTTGTCTTTTCCTTCAAGTCGATAGAGGTCAGCTTTTTGACCGACTTCTGTTCCGAGACCCTGGTCGTATTGGGTATAAGTCATCGGTGCTCCTGTACGCCGCTTTTTGTCGCCTTCATCAGAATCAAATTCGCGCCATTCTTGGTCAAAATCAACCATCTTGTCTTCAAGAACTAAACCGCAGTCTTTGCAGATGATTTCTCCTTTTGCGCGGTTGTGGAACAGGTTAATACCGCCGCATTCTGTGCATTTCTTAACAAACTGCATCATGAGGATCGTGCTCCTGCCACTCTGTCAAAAATGGTTTGAAAGGGTTTAATGGTTGGGTGAAATTATTTGCGTATACTTCTTGTAGTTGTCTTAACATAGTGAAGACTACGATATCTTTATAAATGAAAAGCATAATTAGTATATAAATGTTTCGTTTTTAAGGGAAAGTTTTTTAAAGCTTGTGAAACTGGAGGGTGTAGGAAAGGGATGTTTATGTAGTATTTTACCTTTTTTAAGTTTATTCTGCTTGCAAATCATTTTTTTAGATTAAATACCTTATTTTTTTATATTTTACGAGTTAAAATAAGGTATTTTTATATTTTTATAGTGAATAGGTGAAGTGATAACAAAAAAGAAGATATTCTAATCTTTCACACGTTCTATAAAGAAAAAATATAAAGACTAAAAAGAAAACAAGCACGAAACGACTTAAGAGAGAAGATGAAACGACGTAAAACAGGTGATTGATCCATGCAACGAAGTACACATTCTGAAAAAACTGCCCAAAAAGCAACTATTGTTGAAGTCTATGATTTTGCGAAGTCGATTCAAAACACCCGGGAATTCGACGGGAAATTGAGATTGGATGCAACCGGCGCAGTGATGGAATTCAAAAGCGACCAAACGAGCACCGGGCAAGACCGATTAAAAATTGGAGCACGCGTGAGCGGAACGATTCCGGTGCGCAAAAAGCATATGATGAATGTGCGACTGATGCATTAACTGTTTGTATGTTGGAGTCAAAAAAATAAATAAAATGTACGCCGCGACTCGGATTACCACATAAGAACCTAGGTTCTTATCATCTCCTATCAAGGATTTTCTCGCTAACGCTCGAAAATCAAACTACGAAAAACTAAGAAAACTACGCCGCGACTCGGATTTGAACCGAGATATCCTTGCGGAAACCGGTTTTCAAGACCGGCGCAATACCGGATTATGCGATCGCGGCAAAGTTAGGTTCATTGATGGGTGTATTCGAGAAGAGGTTTCTTTTTAAAGATTGCCCCTTGCCACAGGCAAATACTCACTCCCGCGCCATAACCGATTTTTCCGGCCTTAAACCTTCAAAGGTGAGGCCGTGGATGTAAAATCTTCTGTCGTCGATGTAGCGCTCCGCAAGACGATGCAGAGCAAGGGATGCAGCAAACATAAATGATTTATCCTGGTAGAGGGGATATGTTGCTGAGCGTGTACCGCGGACGCGCTTATCAAAGAAACGACTTAAAAGACCGTCGTAAGAAAGCATCGGACGACGATCTGCAGTATTCTCTCGGGGGGTAACTTCTTCAGTTATTCTATCAAGACCGCCGACTGCTCCATATTCTTTCAGTTCTCTATAGAGGCGTCGTGCATCATAAAGGGTGAGTGATCCTCCAGGACGGCAATGATTAGAGAAAACTCCTTCGACCATATGTACTGCTTCTGCACGCGTCAGTTCAAGAAGTTCGCCCATAGCTCGCGAGATAAGGGTAGGAACTCGCTTCTCCTCATAAAACATCCGCGTATGGGTCACCAGAATCAGGTTCTTATAGAGTTGATACAAACGGTCTGGTGCAGGAAGCCGTGTTTTTATTCTTGCACGCGCTTCAGAAACGGTTTCGTGATGGTGGATCTCACTATTCGCGAGTGTGATAAGATACATCTGTTTGTCAAGTTCTTGAACACCCGGAAATTTTGTCTGGTTCTCGGAAATAGCAAGGAATGAAATAAGATCAAGATGAGCGTCGTCAGCGAGAAGCTCCTGTGCTGAAGCCCGCAACTGCACATGGTGGTCACGAACCGCACGTTGCGCAGCAACTTCTATTTTTCCCAACGAACCATCATAACTCCAGGTAAGATTTCCTGAAGGTTCAAAAAAAGGTACAAGATCAACACGCTGATTTCCCGGATCATATTTAAAATAGCGCAGAGTTTGCGGTTTTCCCCCGACGACCATCTCTGTTTGCCTTTTGCTTGGTCTGAGATCGCTTGAATTTGCCAAGCGGTCGCAGTATTTTGTTCTGAGACTGCGATACCGTGGTTGAGGTGCAAAGAGTTTTCCTGTCGCTTGATAATACAGTTCGGAACCAACACGGGTAAGGGCGTACACCGAAGCAATAACATCACTCGCCATTTTCCGCAATGGCTTTTTCGGAACAGGAAGTTGCCGAAGCCCCTTGAAGAATTCTGTTCCAAAACGAAGAGTTTCTTCTTGGATCAGTTTCCGCTCTCGCGCAACGACTCGATCGTTTAATGCTTTGATGTAGTGTTGCGCTAATTGAAGATAATGGACAAAATGAGGATAAGTGAGAAGATCACAAGAAAGTTGCTCCCGATAACCCCCTTCTTGTTCTTTCAATTCATGATCAAAGGAATCACGAGAAAAAAGAAACTTCTGAATCCGTGCACGCAGAGATTTACCGTGTTTTTCATCGTCAGGCAAAGATCGTTTATATCTTGCCCGATATTGATCAAAATCGCCAAGATAGGTTGGGAGATGACCTACGCCACCAATCTGTGCAACTTGATTGAAGATAGTAAAAAGTTTACGATCTTCAGGACTAAAACCGTCAAGCACCCTGTCTTGCAAGCTTGATTTTTCTTGACGGAGCCTTCCTGCAACCACTTCTTCGACAGAATCATGGAAAAGGATGCTCAAAAGATCCGTAAGAAAGATGTACGGTTTTTCTTTATGGCCGTCCAAATGCACCCGCCACTGAGCTGCTTTGTAGACATGATTAAAGTAGAAATGATCGCCGATCTTTCTCCGATTGTCGCCATACCAATGCACTGCAAAAAGGAGGCCGTATTTCAGAACATGCTGCTGTCGTTCGTCTAAAACAAACGATCCTTTCCCTACAGAGAGGATGCCATCGGCAAGTGCACCAAGATCCTGATCAAACGCTTCTAACGGTTGGTTCCATCCGTTGCTCACGTCAGCACTAAGGATGCGTTGCACACGTTCGTCTAAGTCTTCATCAGAAAGAGTGTTCGGAACGGCCATGTGGGGGGAAGAATAAAGACGGGCTTATAAACCTTCAGGCATGCCCTTTTAATCCGTTCTTCCCTCCCTTCTTTTGATACGCCCGCACTGAGAAGCATTAAATTTATATATAATCTGTAGTATACTAACTATAGGTGGTATATAATGACGCAAGTAACAACCATACAACTGGAAAAGCCGGTCTTAGAAAAGCTCAAGAAAGTAAAAGAATATCCACGACAACCCTACAACGAACTGATAGCGAAAATGATTGAGACATTCAAACGTGTAAAAACAAGCAATCAGTACGATGAATTTCTCCATAAAATTCAGCAACCGAAAATGAAAGAATTATGGGATAATAAGTATGATGAGGAATGGGAGCATGCTTAAATCAGGCGATGTGGTGTTAGCACAGATGCAATTCACCGATACGTTTGAAGTTAAGAAAAGACCGGCTGTCGTTCTCTTTGAAGAGTTAGGCAATGTGGTGATAGCGGGTATCACGAGCAATATTAACATGCAAGGTATTCCGTTGACCAAAAAAGAAGGAGCAGTGCGAGAGAGTGTCATCAAATTGAATTATATTTTTACGGTCTCGAAACCAATGATAACGAGCGTCCTTTTTCATTTGAACCACGATAAAAAGGAAATACTGCTCAGAGCATTACACGAGCGTCTTGATGGACTTAATGCCCGAGGATAAGGTATACTTCCTTCAGAAGATTCTTAACTCCGTTAATTATACTCATTCTATTTAAACCCCACCGATAGGCTTTTATTACTACTACCATGATCTCAGATCATGATATCCTCAGAAGAAATCGCATTCAGGTTAGCATTACGTGCTACAACAAGATTGGGAATGCCATACACTCCAAGAAAAGTTTGGAATGTAAGAAAAACAGAATACCAAACACCCCAATACAAACTGATCAAAGGAGTTCCGGTGGTGCGTGTAGATCCCAACAATGAAGCAGTATACTGCTGGGCAGCACTGTGGAGATACACTCAACAACCAGCGAGATTAATATGTATTGATGCCTACGATGATATGATAACGAAAGATGAGCGGCTTCGTCCCTCTCTTCCTGAAGGAAAAGATATTCGCACCGCAACCTTGGAAGAAATTTTTCGCTATGCCCATCACTTGGGTTTTGCAAGTTTTCTTGAGCCAGCTGTACAACGAGGTTTGATCCATCCGATGGTAAACGTATTTAATCCACACAATGAACAGTTTGGAAGATATCGATATGAAACAGAACCGTACCGCCATTTTCGTGTTCTCTCCCCATCAGAAGCAAAAGACGCAAATAGGGGATTAGAAAATCTGCCTCTGGTGGTAGATATTGATCTTGTTAGTTTTAGTTCTCTTCGCGACCTCTCCCATGCACATGGACTTATCGATAAAAGGATCGCAAGCGCAGAAATGCTTCTTAGGGCATGCAGAGAAAAACCGGTGTGCATCACCCTTGCACAATCACGAACTCCCATCCCATATGTTCCTGCCAACACATTGGGATATGTGAGGGATAAAACGCTTGAGATGGTGGAGCGTGTGCTATGATGAACACCATGAACAACGCCATGAACTGCACCTTTTGCCAATACGAATGGAACTCACGGGTAGACAACCCAAAAGCCTGCCCGAGATGCAAATATAGATTGGATACACCTTGGAAGAAAAAGCATGCAGCACCTCAAGACATCAAAGAGGTGAATCTATGAACAATCCCCTTACCTTCAAATCGAATGATCCGAACGTATGGTATGTAGAAGTCTGTGAATTAGGAGAAGGTGAAGAATCTTTCGTCTATCTCGCTCGAAAAGTAAGTTCTCGTTCTGAAGACGATGTGCTTGTTGCAGTCAAGCAGTCAAAAAAAGAAGAAAACCGCACCAAAGCAACAGGAAGGAATCTGATCGAACGTTTTCAATTTCAAGCAGAACATGCCGCACAGCTCCATCATCCGAATATTGTTGAAGTGATAGAATTTGTTGACCCGCAAGAAACTGCAGAACAGCAGCGCAGAGCGCGGCCCCATCTGGTCATGGAATATGTAGAAGGAGTTACGCTCAGACAAAAAATGAAACCGCGGCGCGCAAACGGAGGTCTTGTCGGAACTGCACTTCCTCTCGAAGATATACTAAGCATCAGCGAACAGACACTCAGCGGACTCAGTCATACGCATGCACAAAATCCGGCAATCATCCACCGCGATATCCGTCCCGAACAGCTTATGATCACTCCTGATGGAAGAGTAAAAATCCTTGATTTTGGACTCGCAAAAGAGCTCTGGTCGCTAGATGCTGAATTTGTAAGAACCATGATCACGACAGGCGGTGGAACCTGGGATTACATGGCACCGGAACAGATCGGACTTATCTCTAAAATAGTGGGAGAAGATGTCGTTCCGATCAATTATGTGCCAGGAACTGATGTCTATACGTTCGGTGTGACTCTTTATGAAATGGCACGCGGAGTTGTTCTTCCCAGAAAAAAAGAACATGGAAGCATGGAACACTATGTTCCTCACGATGCTGATTTAACATTTCTTGGCGGAAAGATTGATTTACGACCGCTTATTGTCAAAGCAACACAGTATGACATCGACAAACGCTATCCTTCTGCAAAAGCATTCTTAGAAGCACTACAACAACTCCGAGAGAAATATGATGCAATCGTGAAAGGACGCGGAGCACGTGTAAGCGTACCTACAGAGCTTGAACCCATCGACGCAGAATTTGAAGAAGTGAATCCAACGGGTATTGACGCTGTTGCAGAAACTGCGATCGCCAAACCAACCGGCGCGCTGATGCCGAAGGAGATTGAAAATATTGAGGCACTCCTACCGGTTCCACCGAAGCCGTGGTATATCCGATGGGCACCGTTGATTGGACCGGTGGTAGGAGCAGTTGCAGCTGACGCACTAATTGACTCGACGGGCATATATGTGGGGAAAGGTGCAGGCTATTCAGTTATTGAAAGTTTGAAACATTTGTATTCGGATGAATCAGCACTCATCGCCAAGACGATAGAGATAGTAATTTCCGCGGCAGGTGGGTTGATAGGTGGACTTGCCGCAAGAATGATATACAAATCAACTTCACCACCCACCCGCGCCCTCGCCGCGCCGGATGAATCGTATAAAGAAAAAGGATTAGCACAGAGGGTGGGTGAGTACCTCGCTCAAAGTAAGTTGCGAATTGCTGCTACTCTCGGTGCCGGCACAGGTGGTGCTATAGCTTTAGAGAGCCTGGTAAAATTATCGGGGGGCAACATCAACATAGGTACTCTTTTTGCAATAGCGGGTGTAGTCTTAGGAATGTACGAAACTCATAAGTTTATTGAACATGCCAATAAAAAGAGAGAGTTCAGAGAAGACCACAACACCCTCCTCAAAAGATGCAAAGCTGATGACATTTTTGGCTATGGTGATGTGAGCATAAGGACTGTTCTTGAGGAAGTAGAATCAAGGTACGGTTTCAAAGCGCGGCAAACAGTAGCTCACAACTACGCAACCAAAATGCTGGAAGAAGGAAAATATGATGAAGTTGAAAAGACTGGTGCAGATCTTGTTAACCGGCTCATAGCAGCCTCAAACAAAGGGAGATTCCGTGCATGGCGTGAAAGACGACAAGGACGAGTACTTTTAGAAGATATCGGGTTGGGACTGATCAGTAAAGGAAAGGTAAGACAGTATGCAAATCTCCGAACAGGTAGCGAATACTTCCTGGGAAAAGAACGGGTTGCACAACTTGACGCACTCGCCCGCGACCGATTGAGATCAGTGCATCATGACCTCTACGGCAGAAAAGAAGATGATGCGGATGTTAAACAATACGCTGCATTATGCAGGGCCTTTTATATGGAACCGAACCTTGAAAAATTAACGCGAGCGTTAGTTCCGATGCCGATGGAGGAGGCGCGAGGAACTGTAGCAGATAATGTAGATATGCTGCGAAATGGGGAATATCATGCCGTGATGGAAGTTATTGAAGAGAAAGTGAGACAGTTTGCACAAGTAACATGGGAAACAGTACACGTCCCCGAGCAGCCTGGTGATTACAAAGGAATACAGGACTATGTACCTGCGCACACTGTTTATACCCCGCAGACTCAAGAAATATCCCAACAAGAAAAAGCTTATGTTCAAGACTTGCTGTATGGTCTCCTCAACAAAGGTGCATGGAAAGAACTTGCAGAACTGCGTAAAATGAACAGAGATGAGGCAGCGGGAAATCTTGCAGATATATTTGATCAAAAACAGATGGACAAATTCGACGCCACCGTCCTCCAGCGATTAGAAGAAGTAAAACCCTACCTCAAAGATGCGACACCCGTTGAAAGAGAAGCGTATCGAACAGCGTGCGTAGCATTTAGATATCAAGAAGGAGCTAATGAAGTTGAAATACTAAATCCCCTGGCAATAAGAGGAAGACAAGTACCAAAATTTTTATAACGAAAAGAGTGAAACATGTTCAATTCTCGAATAAATCCGGAAACCGACAAAAATCTCTGATTTCTGTGTGCCAAAAATTCAGAGCATAGGAGCTTATTTCTTTACCATTACATTTATGAGAAAAACACAAAATTTAAATAGTTTGTAAGGGTAAGGTGGCATATGAGAATCGTTCGGCGCATCAAGGGAAATAAAGCATATTACTATCTCCAACATTCTTTCAGAAAAGAAGGAAAAGTAGTCACCAAGGAACAGTATCTTGGCAAGGATATACCCAAAAATGTTGTTGAAGAAGAAAAGAGATTCCTCGAAGTATGTAAGAAGAACAGCATATTCACCCTCTTTGAGCGCATACAAAAAGCGTATGAAAAAGAGGGGAAAACCTATCCTGCGTCAATGAAAGAGAAAATAAGAGAGCAGCTCATTATAGAATTTACATACAACACCAACGCAATCGAAGGATCAAGTATAAGCAAAGAAGAGACGCAAGAATTAATTGAACACCACATAGCGCCCCATAAGCCGCTCCGTGATGTTAAAGAATCGGAAACCCATGCAACGCTCTTTTTTGAGGTGTATGAAAAACATGAACAGCCACTAAGCATAGCAATATTACTCGAATGGCATCGCTGTCTTTTTTCAGAAACAAAAGAAGACATTGCTGGAAAATTCCGCCAGCATCGTATTCGCGTTGGTTTGTATGTTGCACCTGATTGGCAGGATGTTGAGCAGTTGATGCATGATTTATTTGTTTTTTATCATAACAACAAAAAAAAGATGCACCCTGTTGAATTAGCAGCACGAATGCATTATCAGTTCGAAAAAATACATCCGTTTTCTGATGGAAATGGAAGAGCTGGTAGAATACTTATGAATTACATCCTTCTTCAAAATAAGTATCCTCTTTTGATTATTGAGTATAAAAAAAGAAAATCATATTATCACGCACTGCAGAAACAAGAAAATGATTTTTTGATCTATTTTGCAAGAAGATACGTCAACACGCATAAAAGATATCTCAAAAAACAAAAGGAAAGAAAAGACTTATTCTAAACTATAATCCGGAACCTCTCCACCCGGCAAGTCTCCTTGTCACTGAGGTCGATCCCAGAATTCTCGTGTTCTCACACACCAATCGTTTAAGATGCCGTTATTTCTTGAAGCTTGTTCATTGCAGCTTCGCTGCCAAGAACGATACACAGCAGGATCGTATTCCCGATCTCCTACATCACCATCATAGAATCCATAATTTCCATCCTGGCGTGGAGGATAATTCAAATCAATGCATCTGCGATGCATGACTGGATCTGCATAGTACACACAGTTTCGATACGGATCATTCAGAGGATGATAGCGGAATACGCGGTGGATATCGTCATAAACACCGCCATAGTAATATCCATCATCATAGCGATGATTATCATAGCGCCCATCATCTCGGTAACCATCCCCATACCCAAAATCATCGCGATACCAGACATTGCTGTTCTGCCACCACGTATAAGGCATGTTGACATACGGAAGTCCATAGCGGCCAAAGTAAGACCAGCAATCGCGGTCATACAAGTAAAGATCTTCTAAATCAGAATAATCAGCGTATCCACCATACGGTGCATAGTTGTAGCGGTAGAAGGATCGAAACATACGATCTTCAATGAGACCACGGCATTGGGAAGGTATATCATTCGGGACATCATTCAAATCATCGCGAAGCTGTTGATATTCTCTTCCTAAATTGCGCAGTGCAACAGAATTATATTCAAGCTCTTCACGTAAAGCGTCATCGCCATACGCATCGTACCCTGCGTTTCCGAAACCGTAACTAGAGTCATATCCTTGATCCCAGCGTTCAGAGCGTTGCTCGCGCAAGTCCTGCATTTGAGAAACTTCATCGTTGTGTTCGATAATATATTCACGAGCTGAAATAGGAACTGAAAGTAAGAGAACCGTCAAAAAAACTAAAAATCCTAATCTCAACACACCACTAAACACACCATTTTTGTGCATGATATACCCCCGTACATCTTCTCACAATAAGGAAGAATTAAGTCAGAGATTCTTAATAAACCTTTGCATAGGGCTATAAAAACAAACCGTCTTCACTAAGAGAGGACAGCAGAAACAGAAAATAACAGAAACTACCGTATCACAAACCCATCAAACTGCTCCAGCATCTTTTTTGCGTATACCATCTTTTCTTTGTTTTCCGTATACAGCGTAAAAATCTTTTCGCCTTTCTGCACAGCGTCTCCGCAATGTTTGTACAAATAGATCCCTGCCCCTTTATCCTGCGGACAGCCTGCAACGCGTGCAATTTTCGCAACCGAAGCATTTTGAATGTCGCGGACGCGTCCTGATTTTGGAGCAAGATAATCCCAGGTACACGCACCGAAGTGAATGTCATCAAGTTTTTTGATTTTTGCACCTTGTGCTTTGATAATCTCCCACATTTTTTCATAGGCTTTGCCGGTGTGCACCAAATCCTCTGCAACAACCTGCCCGTGCCCGGGTTTTGCTTTTCCAGTCATCTCAAGCAGTATGCCGGCCATCTGGATAATTTTTCTTCGCAGATCAAGCGGTTGGTTGGGATGATTTTTCAAAATCCACATCACATCGCGTGCTTCCAGCGCAGGACCGATACCGTTGCCAATCGGTTCGCGTCCGTTGGTGACAACAACTTTCACATGTATGTTCAAAAAATGCCCCAGCTCTTCAAATTTCTTTTTGAGATGCTGCGCGTGCTCCATCGTTTCTACTTTGGTTCCAGGGCCGACAGGGATATCAATCAAGACATGCGTTGCACCCACTGATCCTTTTTTTGCCATGATGGAAGCAAGGAGCTGTCCTTCTGCATCAATACTCAACGGATGTTCAACGTTGATAATGGTGTCGTCAGCAGGAGCAAGATCAACCGCACCGCCCCACACCATACAGGCGTGGATTTTTTTCAAAAGAGCGAGGAGTTTTGTCCGGTCAAAGGAAACATTCGCAAGGACTTCCATGCTGTCTGCAGTTCCTGCCGGCGAGGTGATCGAGCGGGATGAAGTCTTGGGAACCATCAGTCCTGCTGCTGCGAGAATAGGAACAACACCGAGAGAGGTGCGGTTGCCGGGAACGCCGCCGATGCAGTGCTTGTCAACCACAATCTTTGCAAGTTTGGGAAGTTTTCTTCCTGTTGCAATCATCGCTTCGGTCAACGCAACAATTTCCTTGTCTGACATGCCAAATGCATAATTTGCAGCGACGTAGTACGTCAATTCGATATCAGAAAGCCGTCCTTCAATAATATCTTGTACGATCACACAGATTTCATGGCAGGTCAGTTGTTTTCCATCGAGTTTTTGTTTGATATAACGAACTGATTCAGGCTTCTCTGCAAGCGCAATGGTAACGACACCCCCTCCACGGACTTGTAGGTCGTACAGCACTTCCTCAAACATCCCAATTTTTCCAGGAGGAACCGCCTTGCTGGATTCTCCGATATCCACAATAGCCATGGTTCTTTTATTTCCGAAGGTGATGAGAATACGATCGTGATGATGTAAATCGTAGAGTTTTGCATCTTGATAATTGAGGGTGACAATACGCGGACCGCCGGTAGCGATGTCCATGTCTTTAACAACAAGCTTCATCCTTCACCCCTTTTGATAATTGAAATTGAATAATAGATTACTCAATGATGATCGCTTATAATTTTCAACAGCTTCAAACTTTGTGATCAAACAATTCTTCTTTATCGCGTTCAAAGACTTTGATAAAGGAAACAAACAAAGCCATGATGACTGGACCGACAAGAATCCCGATAAATCCAAAAAAAGAAAGTCCGCCAAAGATTCCGAGCAAAACCAGTGCAGGATGGAGCTGCGAACGCGTCCCAATCAGTTTTGGCTTGAGGATGTTGTCAATGCCGGAAAGGAAGAATGCACAATAGACGCCGAAGCCGATGCCTTTCACCAGCAGACCGGTATTACCGGTAACGTAGCCTTGTAAAATGACATAAACCGTAATGGGCACCCAGATAATCGCAGGACCAAGAACAGGAATCAATGCAATAAGAGCAACAAGAAGCCCCAAGAGAATGGGGGAGGGAATGCCGAACAATGCGAAACCAATCATGGCAAGAAGGCCTTGGAGTATTGCAACAATCAATGAACCGTACACGGTAGCGTACAACACATTGGTGGTTTGATGAAAGAGATCGTTCTTAAAATGACGTTTGAGGGGAAGCAGGTTGAAGAATTGGTAGATCATCCGCTTTCCATCCCGAAATGCATACACCATGACAAAGAGCATGATGAAGAGATTGAGAACAATTTTTGGAATGGAAACGAGTATTTTAGAGGTTGATTCTAAGAATATGGTTGTTGCTTTGGTGATACTGGTCTGCAGATATTTACGAAGAGACGGATCAGAAAGCGTCTGCGTTACCCTCCCACTCAACAAGCAGGAAAAGTCATCAGGATTCACGCACTCAACATCAGAAACCGCAACTTGGCTGAGCTTTTGACGCGCCATGGAAAATGAGCGTGCAGCTTCGTGAGAAACCGTGCTTACAAGAAAATAAAAGGGGATGGTGATAATCAAGATCAATAAAAGCGAAGTAATCAACGCACAGAGGGTTTGATGGGTAATCGTTTTTCTCAAGGCCTCGTGGAGCGGGAAAAAGATGTAGGCGAGCAGAATTCCTGCGATAATGGCATTGAGAAACGGCTTCACCATAAAGAAGACAAGGACTATAATGACTGCAAAAAAGAACAGAAACGTGTTGCGTGAGTAGATTTCCCGATCAGCCGATGACATAGTGATTTTTTAGGTTGTACTCCTTTAAATAAGTTATGATAAGATGACCCTGGAGGGA
>Ga0209541_10006683_pt1 | contig 19571 bp, 15 predicted proteins | sample RifCSPlowO2_01_FD_184027 | JGI IMG/M metagenome (GOLD analysis project Ga0209541, IMG submission 184027) | Groundwater microbial communities from Rifle, Colorado - Rifle CSP2_plank lowO2_0.1 (SPAdes) (version 2) | ecosystem: Environmental > Aquatic > Deep subsurface > Groundwater | place... | reverse complement strand
CTATGACTTTCTCCAGAATGCCGGATTTGTTGAAAAAGCGCACGCGCAGGGAATAGGGTACAGCGGGCTGTCTCCGATAATCGATCTGTGGAAAGCATTCAGAAATATCGCCTACGTGATTCTGGTCATTGTTCTCGTGGTCATCGGCTTTATGATCATGTTCCGCATGAATATCAATCCGCAGACCGTTATCACGGTACAGAATGCGCTGCCGAACATCGTTATCAGCTTGTTGCTCATTACGTTCTCGTACGCCATTGCAGGATTATTGATCGACCTGACGTATTTTCTCATTCTCCTTATCGTATCTATCTTTTATCAAGCAGCTACCCAGACAGGGGGCGAAATAGGGAATCTCGGCGAGCTCGCAGAGGTTCAGAAACAATTTCTGAACGCTGGTGCAGGCATGCTGTTCTCCACCATCACGTCGAGGGATAATATACTCGCGTTGCCGCAGGCAATCTTAGGAACATTCGCCGGTGGCAGCATTGTTCTTGGTGGCGGTGCGGGCGTAGCCGCGGCTTTCTGGGGAAGCGCCATTATTGCTCCGTGGGCCATCCTTCTCGGTCTCTTCACGATGGCGCTGCCGCTTCTTATTATCTGGGTTGCGCTGTTTTTCGCTTTTGTCAGGGTATTTATTATTCTCCTCATGTCGTATATTCAGCTCCTCATTAATATTATTTTCGCTCCCATTTTTCTGCTCTTCGGAGCCATACCGGGAAGAGCAACCTTTTCATCATGGCTGCGGTCGCTCATCGGCAATCTCATCGTATTTCCTGCAACCGCAGGACTTATTCTCACGGCAAATTTTATTACCAATGCAGCACGTAACACCGGAGAATCACGACTCTGGCTACCGCCGTTTATCGCCAGCCCTACTGCCGAAGCGGATTTTCCGCTTGCGGTCATCGGTCTCGGATTTGCGCTCATGATACCCGGCATTTTGCAAAAAATAAAGGGCGCCGTCGCACCGCCGCCGTTCGTGCCATTTGCGCCCCAGGCAATCACGGCTCCGGCTATTGAAATCATGGGAAGAGGATTTGATGTCTATGACTTTATACAGGGAAGGCGGCACACGAAAGAGCTGCGAGCACTAGAAAAAAGGGTGGCGACAGGAGATGTGATTCCTGAAACCGCAGACAGACCGAGTCAAGGGAGGCAATTAGGCGAGGGAGTCACTAAGGCAGCAGGAGGACAGTAATAAGTTACGATTGTCCCTCTTTTGCAGCCTGTGTCGCCGCCGCAACACCTCCAACCACCACTATTGAAGCAATCGCCATCGCAATATACCACACTACTCTGCGCGCCTGCGCTGGTTTCAGGTCAGGTTCCCGTATCTTCAAATGCGCCAGAAGTTCCTCAAACACCTCTGGTCTATGGAGAAACAGATTGAGCCGGCGGGCATGCTCTGCCACATTACGCAGTTCGTTTTTCTGCAAAATAGGAAGATTAGGATCGCGCAAAATCTCCATGATGCGGGACGCGCCTAATGAAAGCCCGAATTTATTCCAATTGTCCTGCGATATACCAAGCAGGTTGCCCTCTTCGCCCACCAGCCAACGAACGAGCCCTTCGAGCTCCGGCGCGACGTTTTCCAAAAATTCCGGCGCCTTAACCTCTTTTACGACCGCGCGGAACACCGGCACGCTCATCGAAGCAGCCATATCAGGATCTGTATACCCTGCGTAAGACGCAGCTGCGTTCTTCAGATGTTCTAATGTCTGCGTTAAGGGAACATCTGCGAACGTCGTAAAAAACGTATTCAACTCCTTCCACACATTTAATCCGCTCATCATATCGTTGATGCCGCGCGTCCACGCGTCAGGGGCTCCCCATTTGTCGGGCGATGACGATCCCCAATCCACCGTAGAGAGCTCGGGCGTATGGCGGATAATGCGCGTAATGAGCTCAAATTGCCGCATACCGACGAGTTCCGCTTCTCTTCCTTGAAGTTCCAGCGCCTTTGCTTTCCCAACCTTACCCAATTCCATGTCGGAAAAGTAGCTGCGCAAATTACTCGCCATGGTTTTACACGCATTTCCATACGACGCATAATCATCGCCAAGAAAATTTCTCAAATATGCATCAAGATTATTATTAAAGTAATTGGTCGTCTCTCCCTTGGAAACGCGATTTCGAACTAAGTCGTCCTGCGTTGCCATAACCGCTCGTTCAAAGCTGCTCCACACGCGTTCATATACGCCGTAAAACGCCGTCTTTTGACCATCGGTCATTGCATTAAGTCTGTCTGCCCCCACATCCCGCCTTGTTTTATCAACCCCGATAAGCAGCTGGCTGAACATCGTTTCTGTCTCTCCCGGCAAAAGGTTGGCGACAAAAAGCGGTAGCCGGTTCGCAATCCGCTTCATGAGATATTTCTTCCGCTGCACTACGAGTTCGCTTTTAACCTTCTTAAATTTATCGAGCCCATAAATACTCTTTATCATCGCTGCCGAGTCGGTAAATTCTTTGGATCCTTCTGTCGCGTTCTTGTGTATCCTGATCTGTTCAAGGAGAGCGTTAATCCTCTTAAAGTCTTCACCTTTTTTGTTTGGAAGGCGGGATAAGATGTAATCTTTTGCTATTACCGCTTCAGCGTCGGAAACAGAAACATTGGCCAATTCCCGCTCATGAAGTATTTCATTCAACAGAAACTCTAAATTATGGAAACGATTTTTGCTGTTCGCCACTTCGCGATCATTGAGCGTCCCTGCTTCCTTAAACTGTACGCCAAGCGCAAATTCCTGTTGGTTATCCTCGTCAAGATTGCCGAGCTGGCCGGCTTTTTCCATCTCGTTGAGCATCGGAAAAAGCGTCTCCCGCTGCAAACGCCACCCCGTATAGTCATAGTGGCCGACAACATTAACAAACGACGGGTGTAAAAACAATTCATACGGAATGCCTGTTTCTTTTTTCAGATAGCCTATAACTGCTTCCCTGAATCCGGTCAATGCGTCAGGCGTTTTATATTCGTCATCTCCGCGGTACTGCATCGCTGCCTCCAACGCCATCTTCCAATCTTTTTCATTTTGAATCCCCAAATCCTTACCCAGATTGTGCTCTGCGAGCTCGGTAAATGTGACGCCTTCTAGGTCCTTGAGCGCGGGATCTCCGAAGTGAAAGTACGACCACCACATGTATATCCAATGGTCAAACCGCTGCGCCTGTCCTTCGCCGCTTAACCGCCGTTCAGCGCCTTCGGGTAGATCTCCGTATTTGGTCATCAGCGCATTTATCCGTCGGGTGACGATGTGATGCCACACTGCCGCATTGATACCTCTGCGTATATACCCTTCGCGTCTTTTTGTCTCTGCATCCTTCCATCGTTTTTCCAGTTTTTCGTCATATGTTCCTTCGACATTGTTAAATGTTCCCTTCCGGCGTTCTTGTTCAGCCTCCTTTTCAATCAGCTGCACCTCTTGCTGCGTCATTACCTCAAATGGCCACTTGCCGATCGGTGACAGCGGCCGCTTTGTTTTTATTTTCTGTTCATCTTCTGTAAAGAAGAATGCCTCCTCCACTTCCTTTCCCGGATTTTTCTCCATTTCTTTTCTTACCTCGTCGTATAACTCGCCCTGCTCTTCGGTAAATTGAAGATATTGAAGATTTGGCGGGAGAATGCTTTGATCTTCTATCAAACGCGTGATAATTTCTTCGTCACCCGTGGTTGGGTGCTGCGCTTTATACGCGTTAAATACCGCAAGTTGTTCTCTGGTCATCCGGTCTTCGACCGGTATTCTATTACCCCGTTCGTCTTGTTGCCTTTGCAGTATTGTTTTCATTGCATATTCGCGTACCTCTTCTTCAATAAGTTCGCTGACGCCCCACTTCTGTTTTAATATCTCGCGAATTTGAGGATCATTTGCCACACGCGCATACCGATCCCACTCCTGTCGCAATGCCGACACTGCCTCCTCTTGCGTAAGCTGGTGGTCCTGGGCAAATCTCTTAACCAAATTCCACGTGTCTATTTGTTCTTGCTTCCGCTGTACGCGCTTCCAATCTTCTATGTGGGGAAATAAATCTTCAACCGAGAGCATCGGACCATCGTTGAGGATCTGCCGCTCTTCTTCGGTTATCTGCATGCCACCTTTTTCTTTTATCTTCGCCCGAGCATATCTCCGTTTCTTTTCTGCTTCAAATGCCGTAATTGCCATTTCCGTCTGCCTGTTCGCGCTCGTAAAACACCGTTGTTTTAACTCATTGCCATGGAATGCGTAGCCGGTCAAATGGGCGAGCACATCGGGATTAATACTCCTCAATGCGCCTACCGCGGATTCTGAATCCGGAGCATAACGCCACTGTAAAACGGTTGAGAATGCGCCAATGGTAGCAACCTGATCTCTGGTCATAGAAACCAGCAGCGCTTCTGCTGCGTCTTTTGCCTGTCTCTCTGTAAGCTGTTTATTCTCCATAAACCATAAATAGCCGGATGTGCGCACATAATCAAGAAGAGCGGAAAGCTGCGCCTGTATGGTCGGGTCTATGCGTTCAAGCGCCGTCGGATATGCGGTAAGAAGCGCTAATCTGCTGTTAAAAAAGGATTCCCATTGTTCCGGGCCGCCCAAACGTATTTCCATTCTTTCTTCCTCCGTCAGATAATATTGGGCATTCATGCTGGTAAGGCCTCTTTGTGCTTCACGTTGCTGGATTGCCTCCTTTCGATTTTCTCTCTGTTGAAATCGCTGGGCTCGCGCCTGCTCACGCTGTATTCTTTCTTGGATTTGCTGTTGAACATCCTGCATGTCCCTAAACGCTCTCATTGTCTCCATTCGCAATTTATCGAGATCCTGCACGCTTTGTACTGTTCCGACGAGCCCTGCTAGTTTTCGTATGTACTGTTGCACATCACGAACATTAAACGCATCGGCGTCGATAGTCTTAACCACCTCGGTCAGAGCCTGAACAAACTCTTTGTATGCATCGTCATTTTGGTTGAGATTCCTGATTCTGACCAATAGTTCATTCAATAGAGGACTAAAATCATCCGGTCTAAAAGAATCGGGAACCTCTCTGGCAAATTGGGCAGGAATATCTATCTCTTTTTCCTGTGTTCCTACCATTACCCTTCTGCGTTCTGCCGGTTTTATATAGGCCATATTTTCAAATGCCTCTTCCGGTGTTATAGCTCTTGCGTTGATAAGGTTTGCCCACGCGCCTGTTATGTTTTCGAGCTCGTGTATTTTTTCGGCTTGATCGTCAGACGGTAATTCGCTGAACACTCCGGAGCTCTTTGCCCTTCTTATCGCTTCATTCCGTAAAAGAAGCAACAGCCTGCTCTTCACGTCTCCGGCATACCGTTGTTCTTCAGTGTCTTTTCCTTCGAGTGCCGCAGCGCGCATAATCCAGTCAGAAAGACGAGCCACATCGCTAATTTCACGATCTGAGGAAACATTGTTTAGCATATCCTCCAGTACGGTTGCGAGACGAATGGCGTCTGTCGGGAACGCCCGGTCGCGGGGAAAAATGCTTGCAACCCGGTCAAAATGACCCTCTTGCGTGGCGGTTTGCCATCGAGTATCCAAAACATCCAGCGTTCGCGTGACATACGCCGCGTCTTTACCTCTTGCCTGATCGTCTAACCACGTACGGGCAGTTTCAAGTTTGGTTCGAAATTCTCGAGGATTTAATCGTTCTGCCGTTTCATAGGGAATATAGGGGACTTCCGATGTCATCGGCTGGAGTCGCTCGCGGCGAGGTCGAACGCCGGTGAATGCTTCAGCCATTTTCTGTTGCATAGTTTAACATAACCTATAGTTTTTTTCAACCGGTGACTTGTGGTTAATTAGACCTATCGGTAACAACAATAAATTTTCCCTCAATGCCAGTCTTTTTAGACAATAACCCATCAAGTCTGTTAATTTTTATCGAAGGTGTTTCGCTTTCAAGTCGAAACAAAATTATACCGCAATGAGGGATCTTACTGTGGTATACCAAATCTCCAAAATCTTTATCTCCAGTAATAATAATTCGTTGTTCCCGAAGAGCAATACGTAATACCTCTTTATCAGTAATAGATGGGCTTTTCAGCGAAACAGATACAACGTCAAAACCCTTTCTATAGAGAAAATGATAAACGTCTAAATGAACGTTCTCATCAACAATAAACTTCATTTATGATGTAATGCCCGGGAAGCGCCGCTTGCTTTCAACAAGTGATCGGGCATACCCCATACAGCTGCCCGCAAGTCTGCTTTTCTCAAACGTGGATAGCCTTTGAGAATTTCATCTTCACTCATGCCTTGGGCAAGCATTTTCAACAACAACTCCACCGGTATGCGGGTGCCGGTAATGACCGGTTTACCAACCATGATTTTTGGGTTAATGGTGATTCGCTTTTGGTAGTTCATCGTACTTATAGTCTACCGCCTCACGACTCTCTTGTCAACGAAAATTGAGCTAAAAGCGCGCGAATTTCCTCTTTTTTTTCTTCTGTTGCCTCTACGATTACCACCCCTTGTTTGCCGTCTTTTCCAACCGGCGGCTGGCCATAACAAACAACCGAAGAGAGGGGAGCGCGATAGAGACACACAAGCGTCGCCAGATCGTCTTCGCCGTCCACGATAATGGTGGTCTTTAGCTTGTCCGTGAGCGCGTCGTCAATCGAGCGGAAAACCGCTTGAAATAATGCACGGGAAATCGCGCCTGCGGGATTGCGCACACGAACAAACTGATAGCGTGACGGGGTGATACCTAATTCTTCAGGCGCTTCATATTTCTTCTCTCGCCGAACATGCAGATCGATAACGGCTATATCCGGATATGTCCGCTCATCGATAAGCCGCTTGGTAGTAACGTCACCGACGGAAAAGATAAGTCGTTTTTCGCTGTTCGCTTTTCGTAATTCGTTATTCGTTATTCGCCATTCGCTATTCGCAATAAATTTACCCAGCGGATTCTGTAATGTTTTTCTCAATGATTCCGGAAGCAGTAAATGATCATCCGGTAATTTGTATATCCGTCCCTCGCGCGACACAGCGCCTTGACGGATACGGGTAGAGGAAAGATGCGCGCCGTCATCAGAATATACTGTTCTGCACCGCACAACGGGCAGCCGCCGCTCTATCTCCCGCATGACATCTTCGCGGACAAGAGGGCCAACAACGAGCGCCTCAATAGCTTGGTTGGTTTTGAGAGGTCCGTACGGATCGGTTAAACGGACAATCGACATGCGGCCTTCCACGTGCCGGGAAGCAAGGAATGATTTGAGATCTTTCTTCCGTTGCTCATGAGGAAGAATCAGCGGAGAGAGCAGTTTTGTCCGAATCATCACATCATCGGTGACACCGATAATCACCCGCTTTCCGAGAGAAAATGCGGTTTTGAGCAATTCCTTGTGCCCTTCGTGCAGGCGGTCAAAAGTGCCGCCAACGGCGACTAAACCGTATTGCTGATTGATGATTGTTGATTGCTGATTATTGAACGCCATGCCTTGCATTATACCCCAAATCCTGCTACCCTTAATGCTATACGAATAATGCGAATTCGCATGCGAATGATGCGAATTATTTCCAAAACAGACTATTAATTATGGTAGTTTTATTATTCGTGGCATTCGTATGAATTCGTAGATTAGTATCGCATTTTCCATGGATCAGCATCCTGTCCCCCGGAACATAACCGGTTTTAAATTTCAACTCATCGGGAGCATGACACTCAAGCAGTTCTCCTACCTGCTCGTCGGGTTGTTTTTTGCCTTCATGTTCTACAATTCGCCTATATCAATCTTCCGTTTCCCCATGACCCTTCTTGCCGCAGCAGCGGGCGGCGCGTTCGCTTTTCTCCCCATCCAGGAACGACCCCTCGAAGTATGGCTTATGAATTTTGTCCGCAGCGTATACCAGCCTACTCAATTCGTGTGGAAAAAATCTCCGCAGATCCCTGATTTTTTCCTCGTCAAAACCGTATCGCAGAAACAGATTAAAAAAGATTCATCGCGCGTCGAAGAACAACGCATGGACGCCCGACAAAAACTTGATCGCTATCTGCAAACGACCACGCCGCATGAAGATGAGCTTCTTGACCAGTCTGAAGCTGAAAAACTTAAAAGCGTCTCTGACATGTTCGGCCCGTCGGTTTCCCCATCATCGCAAATCGCCGGCGCGACACAGCCGTCGATAACGCCTTCTCAACCGGGGCTTAAGACCATTGACCAGATTCACTCGTCGTTGCCCTATGCCCAGCCGCCGCAAAAAGCCGCCGCGACCGCTCAAGCGGTGCACGCCGACAACCGACCGCCCGGTCCCATCGTTCCGGCACAACCGACTGGCGTTATTAGCGGATTGCTGCGGGATAATCAAACACCGATCCCCAATATGCTGGTCCACGTTTATGACGCAGCGCACAAACCCGTCCGCCTGTTTAAAACCAATACGGAAGGGAAATTTACTACATCGATCGTTCTGGCTGCAGGGGATTACTCTGTAGAAATCGAGGATCCGAATGGCCGCTTTGTCTTTAGGCCATTTCCGTTTCGAGTCGGAGATGAGCCGTTACGTCCGTGGCTCATTACTCCGCAAAAGGAGGTACAGTAATGTCAACGCCTATCCGCTCAACCACCCAGCTCTTTGTCGAAATCGCCGACATTACTGACGATATCGTCATCACGCTCGACGGCTCATGCGCAATCATTCTTGAAACCGGCGCCGTAAACTTCGGGCTCCTGTCTAAAGAAGAGCAGGACGCGATTATTTTTGCATTTGCCTCTTTTCTCAACTCGCTTTCGTTTCCGATCCAGATCGTCATTATGTCTAAACGCATGGATGTTTCCGAATATCTCAACTACATCAACCAGGAACAACAAAAACAAAAGTCTATCAAGCTGAAAGAAAAACTGCGTTCGTACTACCAATACATACTCTCGCTTGTGCGGGAAAATACGGTGCTCGAGAAGCGGTTTTTCCTGGTTATTCCGTTTTCTTCATTAGAACTTGGCGTAAAGAGTACAAAGTCCGCTTTTAAACGGCCGAAAAAACTTCCGTACAAAAAAGAGTATATTATCGAGCGGGCAAGAACCACTTTACTGCCAAAACGGGACCATATCATGCGCCAGATTACCCGCATGGGGCTTAAAGCAACACCGTTAACCACGCCGCGACTTGTCTCGCTTTTTTATGAAATATACAATCCGGAAAGCGAAGAAGGCCAGCGCATAGCAGAAGGCGTTGAAGCGCCGATTGTCCAGCCATTAAAAGCAAAGTGAAGAATTTATGATTTATGATTTTTCCATTCTTAAAATCTTAAATCTGAAATCTTAAATCTGAAGAAATCGTATATGTTTTTACTGCCTAAAAAAAAGAAGCAGCAAGCACCGCTTCAGCCAACGACACAGCCGCCCGCCGGCGCTGCGCCGGTACAGAAGCCCCTGCCGCCTCAATCAAAAACAGGGGTACCGGCGCCGGTAACTCAACGCCCAACGCCACCGCAGCATCCCGCGCCGACTACCCAACCGCAAAACCCCACGCAATCGCGGGAACGTTTTGCCGCCGGCATGGTAACGCTTCAGGATGTCGTTGCTCCTGCGGTCGTAGACGTTGATTTTGACCACGTCAAAATCAACGATATGTACTATCGAACACTCTTCGTCACCGGCTACCCGCGGTTCGTATCGGCAAACTGGCTCCATCCGGTTGTTTCGTTTGACCATTCTCTTTTTATTGCCATGTTTATCTATCCCGAGCGCAGCAAGGCGATCCTTGATGATCTGCGGCGAAAAATCGCCGAGATGGAAGCAACGGTCCAGTCAGACATGAAGCGGGGGAAGGTGGTCGATCCTTCGGTGCAGGTTGCGCTCGATGACGCCCTCGCGCTTCAGTCAGAACTGGCAAAAGGTTCGGAGCGTTTTTTCCAGTTCAGCCTCTATGTCACCATTCCGGCAGCGGATATTGACGAATTACGCCAAACAAGCAAACAGGTTGAGTCTGCGCTCGGGTCGCTGCTCCTCATTTCAAAACATGCAACGCTACAACAGGAGGACGGGTTCAAATCAACCATACCCACCGGCGTTGATCGTCTCAAAATCATGCGAAACATGGACACCACGTCGCTCGCAACGACGTTTCCGTTTACCACCGCATCGCTGACGAGCAACCGCGGTATTCTCTATGGGATCAACGAGCACGACGGCAGCCTTGTTGTCTTTGACCGCTTTTCGCTCGAGAACGCGAACGAGCTCGTACTCGCCAAGTCCGGTTCGGGAAAATCGTTCTTTGTTAAACTTGAAAGCGTCCGCTACCTCATGTTCGGCGCAGAAGTGTTTATTATTGATCCTGAAGGGGAGTATAAAGAGCTTTCACGCAGTTTTGGCGGTGAATATATCGATTTCACTTTTAACGCGCCGGTGAAAATAAACCCATTTGACCTTTCGCAGGTTTCGTCTTCCGGGGAGAATGAACTCGGCTTAAAAATACTCTCGCTCCATTCGCTTATGAATGTCATTATGGGCGACCTGACACCGGAAGAAGAATCGATTCTCGACAAGGCGCTTATCAGCACCTATCGCGCCAAAGGAATAACGCCTGATCCGGCAACGCAGAAAAAGGAGCCACCGGTTATGGAAGATCTCTACAAGGCGCTGGTCGGCATGGAAGAACAGCTCGCTATGCGCCTCGCTGCGCGGCTTGAAAAGTTTATCAAAGGCTCGCTCGCCGGTATTTTTAACCAGCAAAGCACGATGAATATTAAAAATCCCCTTACGGTCTTTTGCGTAAAAAGCCTCGAGGCAACGTTAAAACCGATCGCTATGTTTATAATCCTTGATTTTATCTGGACACGGGTTAAACGGACGCTCAAAAAACGCCTCCTGGTCGTAGATGAAGCATGGTATATCATGAAACAAAAACAAGGGGCGGACTTTCTCTACAGTATTGCGAAGCGGGCACGCAAATACTACCTCGGCTTAACGACGATCACGCAGGACGTTGAAGATTTTCTCGAATCCGAACACGGAAAGGCAATTGTCACTAATTCTTCTGTCCAGATGCTCCTCAAGCAGTCGCCGGCGGCTGTTGACAAAATCGCTCAAACTTTTTATCTTTCAGGGGGAGAAAAGCATCTCCTGCTGTCCGCAGATGTCGGCGAAGGGTTGTTCTTTGCCGGTTCTTCTCATGTCGCTATTCGTATTGTCGCGTCGCCGGAAGAATACGAGCTCGTCACCTCAAAACCGTCAGATGTTATGGCGCGCGAAAAACGCATGGAGCAGGAAGGGTGAGGAAAGATTTAAGATTTATCTGGCGAAGCCAGATCCCGCTCCGCGGGATGATTTAAGATTTAGGATTTAGAATAAAGATGTTTTCTGCATTTGCCAAAGGGTTGTCAATGCTCGGCTCGCTGAAAAAAGGAGCGCCCTTAGATAGGGCTCAACACGTAATCAAGTCGGCTCTTAACCGGGAAGCGAGTCGAGGAAAAAGAGGCGTGCAAAATTTATTAGGAGCAACAGAAAAAGGGTTTTCTTCTCTTTTGGGTAGTTCGTCTCAACCGGCAGAGCAGGAAGAGAATCGATCAGTGGGACAGCAGACAGCACGTCAAGTTCAGGGTGAATTTATGCTGTTGTTAAAAGGATTCTCCAACCCGGTGACAGCGGTGCCTCTTCTTATTACGCTTGTCCTTGTTCTTATTTTTTTTCTCGCGTTTCAACTTGTTCTTCCTGCGGCGCCGATCCCTGAAGGAGCAGATCGATTTTTATGAGATTTTCCGCGCGCTTCGTTCTTTTTTTCCTTCTCTCATTCCTCGCGGCGTTCTTGGTTTTATTTCGCTTCTTCCGACTCTTGTAACCGAACCGGCATCACGATATGAAGAAAGTTCTGGTTCTTACCGAACCGGAATACTCCGGGCGCCAACGCACCCTTTGTTTCAAAAACCACTTCTTCTTCGCTTCCGGCGCTCAACAGATCAAGTAAGAAGCGGTAATTAAACGCAACGTCAACGGGGTCGCCCTTTTTTTGAATCGGGAGCGTAATTTGGTTCGTTCCTGTTTGCGCCGCGTTTGCCGACACCACCATCTCCTTATCATTGATCGAAAGCCTTACGGTATTGGCCGCCTCTCGGGCAATAACCGACGCAAATTTTACCGCCCTCAACAGCTCATCGCGAGACACGGTTACCGTAGTCTGCGACTCGGTCGGAATGATCTTACGGTAATCAGGAAAAGAACCGCTTATAAGGCGCGCGTTAATACTCACCTGCGGTAGTACGAATCGTATCTGGTTCTTCTTATCCGCAACAGACACTTCGACCGCCTCGCTCTCTTGACCTTGCCACGCATCTACAACTGCTGTTAAAACTCTCGCTGGCACCACTATGCTGTCTTTCCCGCTCATCTTTTCTTCCTTCTTCGTTAATAAAGAAAGTCGAAAGCCGTCGGTCGCCACAAAACGAGTACCTTCCTCCTGTGGCGCAATGAGAATTCCGGTAAGAACAGCGCGTGTCTGGTCTCGGGAAACGGCGAAAACGATTCGCTTGACTACATCCTCAATTGTCTGTCTCTTCATTTTAAATGTTTCTTCAAACCCCTGGCTTTCAATTTGAGGATAATCCTGAACTGCTTCGGTTTTCAAAGAGACCCGTGCCTTTTCTCCCTTCATAACCAGGTTGTTCTGTTCCTGTTCCAAAGATATTTTCTCTCCGGAAAAAGTCGACAGTAGGGACATGGTTGTTTTTGCAGGGAGAAGTATTTTTCCCTCTTTCTCTATCTTTCCGGGTAAGGTAATCGTTATCGTTGCTTCCAGATCACTTGCCGTTAGTGTTATGGTGTCTTTGGTTGCCTGAAGAAGAAACGATTGAAGAGAAGGAATGACTGTCGTACGTGAAGGAAGGAATTTACTCGCAAGAGTCAGTGAACGCGCGAGCTGCTCCTGAAAAACTAATAGTTTCATATTGTTAGTAGTAATAGTAATAGGGGACGTGGAAAAGTGTAATCTTTTTTAGTTTACCTGTCAAGAACGCGAAAAAAGAAAAAAACAGGAGTGGAAAAAAAGAGAAATTAAAAGGGGATAACTAAGTGGATAAGTTAGTAAAAAATGTTGATAAGTTGAAAAGAAGCGCAAAAAACTATCCCCACAAAAGACGCCGGATTTGGGCAAGATGAAGGCGAAGGTGTTCTTTCTTCGGAAGAGAATTACTTATCTTATCAACACCATGGATAATAGTAGAGTGGTCCCGGCCTCCGAGAAGGGACCCGATAACCGCGTATTCCAGCCCAAGATCCTGGCGTAATATAAACATTAGAAGTTGACGCGGCTCTGCGAAGAGCTGTTTTCTGCTCGGGCTGGTAAGGTGAGAAGGTTTTAGGTCGAAATGCGACGCGAGGATTTCCAACACATGGAGCGGCTTCGTATTTTTTTTACCTCCCTGTACCCCGGCAGCGCCGCCGGAGAGAACCTTATTAACAACACCGACAGAAGTTCCTCCCTGCTCTGTTTCTGAAAAGTAGCGTAAAAGAGCTCCTTCAAGCGCACGGTTGTCTTCAATGGCCGCGGCAAGCTGTTTTGCATCGTCGATCGGTATGGTAATGCCCCGCTCGCGCGCCTTTATGAGAAGAATGGCCGTACGGAGCTCAAAGTTGGGAGGTTGTATGTCGATGGTCAGTCCTCCTTCAAAGCGGGAACGGAGGCGGGCTTCAAGCATATTGATGTCTGCAGGCGGCTTATCAGAGGTGAGGACTATTTGGCCGCCCGCCTGCAGGATGCTGTTAAACGTATGGAAGAATTCTGTTTGCACCGATTCCTTGCCTGCGATGAATTGAACATCATCGACCATAAGGAGTTGAGCGGTGCGGAACTTGCGCTTGAATTGGGCAGAACTTCGTTCTTTGATAGCCTCAATGATCCCGTTGGTAAACTCCTCTCCGGTACAGTAAATAACACGATAATCTGCGTGTTTTGAGAGAAGCGCGATGCCGAGCGCCTGCATAAGATGTGTTTTCCCGACACCGACAGATCCCCAGAGAAAAAGAGGATTGTAAGCCTTGCTCGGTTTGGTGGAAACAGCCTGTGCCGCGGCAAACGCCATTTGATTGCTTTCAGACACAGCAAAACTATTAAACACATACTGGGGATTGAGGCTGTTTTTACGGACAACGGTTTCAAGCGAAGGTTGGGAAGCGGAAAACAACGGACCGGCATCAACTTTTTGCTGATCCTGGGCAAGAAGATCATAGCGGATAGAAAGAGGGCGCTGGAATCGTTCCTCAAGCCGGGTTTTAATAAGGTGCGCAAATCTCGTTTGGAGCATATGAAGGGAATAAGCATTAGGACATTGAATAACCACACCGTTTTTTTGAGAAATATCCAGCGCGGTACCCCTAAAGAACGAGGCAAAATGAGCACGGGAAACCTCGAGCTCTAATTCTCCTAATATTGTTGTCCACAATTGATGAACATCCATATATAAAAACGTTGAAGAGTACGTGGATAAATCAGGCTCATCCTACCTAAGTTATCCACACATGTCAAGGGGCTACTTTACCGGTTGTTACAAATTCTCCGATTCCATCTTCCAACCTCCAACTTAAAATTTCTATTGTTTCTCTCCGCCTTGTCCCTCGAAGCGGGAAACCTTGTGCGAAGGAGGGTTCCTTTGCTCATTGCCCTTTTGTCCCTTTGAGTTAAATAGTATATAATGAATATCGCTGTGAAAAAAACTTCCGACAATGACGAGACGATGCCAAAATCAGACGTGCAGCTTGCATGGGACGCGCCGGTCAGGCCGTATAAAAAGAGGGACAAGAGTTTTTTCCAGACTATTGCCGCGATATTTTTTTTACTCACCGTCATTCTCTTTTTTATCCGTGAATGGCTGATTATCGGGGTCGCACTTGCGGTCGTGTTTGTCGTGTACGTGCTTGCTACAGTCCCACCAGGCATCGTGACGTATAAAATCACCGATAAAGGCGTGTGGGTGGGGGATCTGTTTTTCCGCTACCTTCATTTGACTGAATATTGGTTTGACGCACAATTGGGGAATACGGTGCTTGTTCTGATTGCCCCAATGAGAACTGCAAGCAGGATAAGCATTGTTATTTTTCCGAAGGATAAAGAAAAAATAGATGCGGCTTTGCGCAAACACCTCGTGTTTCGCGAAAAGCCAATTAAATCATTCATTGACAGCGCCGCTGAATGGATGAGTAAAGCAATACCTCTGGAGGAAAAACATACGTAACCACAGCATAATCTTCAGGTAATCTTTTCTGATTTTGATTAAACCAACGCGGTTTGATATACTTCCCCGAAGGGGGTGAGACTTTATGTCTGAACTATTGAAATTTGTAGGTACTATTGATGGTTTGCCAATGACTAAACAGTTTAATTCTCCGGAGGATACAGAGAGAGAGAGTTGTTTAAGGGAATTGAGGTAAAAACCTCTAATATGTGGCCTCACAAGGAGACACAGGAATATAAAGAGCGTTTAATAAGTGAAGCCGGCGTTGCAACCATAGTAGAAAATTGAAAGAAATTCTTTGCGCCTGTAGTTCAATTGGACAGAACACCAGATTGCGGATCTGGCGGTTGGAGGTTCGAGTCCTCTCGGGCGCACAGCAAAATTTGTTAACGAGGACGAGACGAATCGAGAACGAGTTTAGAAATTTTGCTGCCCTTCCGAAGCGAACATTCAACTGCGAAGCTGTAAGCTTCGAGGTGATTTTGAGCGAAGGAGGGCCGCGGTCAGAACAGTACACGAATAAGCCAGGATGGCGGAATTGGTCAGATCGCGTCTGACGCGACAGGCGCGCACGGATAAAAATAAGCCAGAGTGCTGAAATTGGCAGACAGGCACGCTTCAGGAGCGTGTGTCCTTTTGGACGTGGAGGTTCAAGTCCTCTCTCTGGCACAAGGAAAGAATTATTTCCTTACTCATGGAGGTCGAGCGACGAATAAATGAGGGCGCGAGATCCTGAGTGAAACGAAGGATTCAAGTCCTCTCTCTGGCACCGTATAAAACTCCTCATTCCCGGCGGAAATACTTCACGACCAGCGCGAGCACATCTTTTAATACAAAGAGGCCGATCATGATGCAGATAAAGAAAATCACAAACCACTTGAGCTGGTCGCGCGTTTCAGGAGTCCGTATCTTTTTTGAAAGAAGATATGCGCCGACCACGGCAAAAAATATCAGCAGCCCAAAAGCATTGACGTTCATGCGTTCATTATACTTATATCCGGCAGGTAAAAACAACCATGTATACCACTCTGTCCCCCGCCAGCCGGCGGGTCGGGACTCCGTTAGGCACACCGATTTTAAAAGCAGAGTGGTATATAGAGATAAAGAGACGTCTGAAGATTAGTCGGCCTCTGAAGCTTTCTGGTAAATAATCGAGACGTTGTCTTTGTGCACTACGGACCACTTGTCTCGGATAAGCTGGTCATGCAAACTAAATTGATTGTCTGTGGCACCATTTGCTCCTATAAATTTATAAATATAACCATCGAGCTTAGTAAACAGACCTTGTTCGTTTCTTTGTAAAGGAAGCAACACGGTGGTTATCTGATATTTTACAAACTGTGTTTTATAAGCTTGCCCATCGGCTAAAATAGCATCATAATCCCGCATCGCGTCATTGCTTTCCGATTCACGGGTGATTTCCCACCGCCAACTCGGCATCCGGCCATCTATAAATACTTTCTTTTCCGGCAGTTTCCAAATAAGATATCCTCCCCATCCATAATCGGAAAAAATATTGCCATGAGGCTGATTATTCGCAAGATACTGAACGGCATTAACAGGATAAAACGTGTTTTCTTTACTGAATCCCCCTATTAACCAGCGGTGCGCGGTGAAGATAATAAACGTAATAAATAATCCTCCTGTTAAAGCTTTTGCCAGCGTAGAAAAGCGGCCCGGCGCGAAAGGAATTTTTGTTATTATTTTATAATAGTCATTAAGGGCAACCCATACTAGAGGAACGGTTATCAACATCCATAGTGGCGCATGTCTGGCTGTTATAGAGCCTTGTACAAGGTATGCCAGATACAGCCCTCTCTCCTCGAGTTTCAATGTTTTTCTTTGTTTCCAAAGTATAAACAGCGAAAGGGGAAACAGTACCATAAAAAACGGATTGAAAATATAGAACGTTGGCTGCCATTCTCCAATAGTCCATCGAAGTCTGGTGTCAGAAAGCTGCATCCAAACTTCGCCCCATACCCGTGCTCCATAAGGATTTATCAATGTTGCCATTACCGATAATAAGATAATCAACAGCTCCACAGCTACCGTTTTTTTCTTTCTGATGCATTGTAGAACAAAGAAAAAAACGTACGTTACCAGCCCGGCCGCAAAGCTTGCGTGTGCATTTGCCCAAACAAGAAACAACAGCGGCGCCATGTACCGAAACCGATTCCATACAGGGGCGTTCAGCAGCCCGTATAATAACAATGAAAGAAAAAACCATGAGATTACTTGCGGTCTGACGCCAAAATATATGAATACAAAGCCTGACATAAGAATAATATTAAAAAGAAGCCGTTTGCTGAAAGAAAAGTTTTTTGAAAGCTTCCTACCCGCCGTGTTTAATGTGGTGACATACACCGTGGCGATCCATATGCCGAGAAATACTATGCTTAGTGATATATAGCCGAAGTTAGAATACAGAGAATAAATCGCTATATTGGTTAACCATTCGTGGTCAACAAAGGGAAACGACGGCATGGTATAAGAAAAAGGGTCGGTGGCCGGTATCCCTTTTTCTATAATTTGGTTTCCCATGCGTACGTGCCATCCGAAGTCCGGGTCAAGCAGGGAAATCGCACGGATGAAAAACAACGTCGTGGTAACAGTGATTACTATAAAATAAAAACAAATAGCGGCACGAGACGTATGAGGCATGTATACTCCTCTGCTTTCAAAATGCAAATGGTATACCTAACGGAGTCCCGACCCGCCAGCTGGCGGGGGACAGAGTGGTATACTTTCTCTTTCCTGAAAAGATGATATGTTGATGAGAATAATATACTGATCAGCAATCTGCAATCAGCGCTTCTTCGTGGATAAATCAATGACCGGTAATCGCCAGTGTGCGTGACAATACTTCCGCAGAGATGCTACTTGGATCGAGCCACCGAATGCGTTTATCTCTTTTAAACCACGTGAGTTGGCGCCGCGCATATGCGTGTTCGTCATACTTCCACTGCTGTACTGCCTCTTTTTCCGTTGCGCGTTTTTCAAAATACGGTTGCCACTGCTTATAGCCGATGGTATTAAAACCAGGGTTATTCCAGCCATAGCCTTTCTGCAGAAGAATTCGGATTTCATCGATTATTCCCTGTTGAATCCGTTGGTCCACGCGTAAATCAATCAAGCGGTAGAGCTCCTCCCGAGGGATAGTAAGGCCGATAAAATCAACAGGAAACGTTATTCTCTCGACGTTATTTTGACTTATAGTTTGTAATTCCTCTTTTGAGATTTCTTTTTCTATTGCCCGAATAAGGCGGCGCGGGTTGTTGCGGTCAGATTGGTTCATGACGGCTAATTGTGCCCGTTTGAGCTTCATTAATTCTCGCTGCAATTGTTTTACTGTTTTATTGCTATATCGTTTTCTTAATTTCCAGTCAGGTCCGCTTGATGAATCTAGTCCGTCAACGAGCGCCTTTATATAGAGTCCCGTGCCGCCGACAACAATCGGCTGTTTTCCGCGAGCTATTACATCGTCAATAACAGAGCGCGCGAGCAGGGCATATTCGTAGGCTGAAAAACGTTGGTCAGGGTTAATGACGTCATAGAGCCAGATCGGGATGTTTTTTATAGAGTAATAACCAGTAGTGTAATTATATAATTGGTAATTAGTACAGGACTTACGCAATTTTTCGTCATTCTGAATACGTTCGCTATCGTTCAGTACTATAGCTTGTTTCAGAATCTTCCTACTATTTGATGGGGATGCTGAAATAAATTCAGCATGACGATCTAAATTAACATAAGGTGCGTAAGTCCTTTTAGTAATTAGTAAATGTTTTTGATTTCGCTTCAATCTGAAACCCGCCCGCATCGCCTGACGGCTCGTCGTCTGGCGGGCGCGGTCTGCAATCTTAAATCTGCAATCTTTTGGCAAGTCTTTTCCCGTCCCAATATCCATCCCTTTATAGACTTGGCGGCTGTCAGCGCTTATAATTTCTCCGTCAAGCTTTTTTGCCAGTTTGATCCCGAGCGCAGTTTTTCCGGTGGCAGTCGGCCCGCAAATAATAAGTAGTTTCGGTTGGTTCATGAGGGTATTGTACCAAGTAGTCAATAGATCAAAGAATTATTAAAACATGAAATCATTAAAAGGCAAATGTACTACGCTTATTGCGTAACTTATCTTATATGGTCATCCTGAACTTGTCCTTCGATATACTTAGGACCCTGAGCTTGTCGAACGGGTTTCAGGATCAAGAGAACAAAGATGCTGATCCGCCAGCCGGCGGACAGCATGACGAGTTTATGCCCCAATAAAACAATGAAACAATTATTTAAGAGTAAATTCTTCCGTCTCGAATACGCGCCCATCTGGATTCTTTTATTAAGTTTTCTTCTTCGTTTACCCGTCTATCTGATCCATACCTTCGGCTATTGGTACGATGAGATAATATTTCTTTCGATCGCAA
>Ga0209541_10006679_pt1 | contig 19578 bp, 17 predicted proteins | sample RifCSPlowO2_01_FD_184027 | JGI IMG/M metagenome (GOLD analysis project Ga0209541, IMG submission 184027) | Groundwater microbial communities from Rifle, Colorado - Rifle CSP2_plank lowO2_0.1 (SPAdes) (version 2) | ecosystem: Environmental > Aquatic > Deep subsurface > Groundwater | place... | reverse complement strand
GGAAATCCGAAAAAAGTTTCTAGACTTTTTTGAAAGTAAGGGACATAAAATAGTTTCGTCATCTTCTTTATTGCCAACTGATCCGTCAGTGCTTTTTACAACTGCCGGAATGCAGCAATTCAAGCCCTATTATACAGGAAAGGCTGATGCGATGAAGGACTTTGGTTCGTTGAACACTGCCTCCATACAAAAATGCTTGCGCACCTCTGATATAGATGAGGTTGGCGATGATACTCATAATACTTTCCTTGAGATGCTCGGTAATTTTTCGTTTGGCGGCTATTGGAAAGAGCTAGCGATTGCCTATGCTTATGAATTTTTAGTTAAAGAGTTGGGTCTGAGGATAGATTATATCTCAGTTTTTGGTGGAGAAGGAGATGTTCCAGCTGACGAAGAATCTGAAAAAATATGGAAAACGGTTGATAAGACTATCGAAATTAAAAAAATGGGTCGGAAAGATAACTTTTGGGGGCCAACTGGAAATGAGGGTCCCTGCGGACCAACAACGGAAATATATGTAGATGGAGTTGAGGTATGGAATGTTGTTTTTAATCAATACTATCAACACCCTTCTTCGGGCGGGCAGGTAAAGATGGAAAATCTAAAAACTGCAGGAATCGATACGGGTATGGGCTTGGAGCGTTTGGTAATGGTTTCTCAGAAAAAGAAGAATATATTTGAAACAGATCTGTTTGAACCGCTGATAAATAGCTTGCCTAATCATTTTGACTTAAGAACAAAAAGAATAATAGCTGATCACGCCAGAGCAGTTGTTTTTCTTGCTTCTGAAGGTGCAGTTCCATCCAATAAAGAGCAGGGGTATGTAATGCGAAGGCTGATGCGAAGGATTATGGCTCATAATATATCTAATGATATTATAGATTCGGTTATAAATACTTATGAAACTGAATATCCTGAACTTAGGGTCCGAAGAAACGAAATACTAGAGATATACTCTGCAGAGCTTAATAGATTCAATAAGACCCTTCGAAACGGCCTGAATGAATTAAAACGTCTAGAAAAAATAGGAGCCCCAGAGGCATTTAAATTATATGAGAGCTTTGGTCTGCCATACGAAGTAATTAAGGACGCCAGTAAAGATAAGGCAAAAAATTTGACCAGAAAAGCTTTTGATGAAGAATTTAAAAAACATCAGGAAAAATCGCGAGCCGGAGCAGAGAAAAAATTCGGCGGGCATGGATTATTGCTTGATACGGGAGAGCTAAAAGTAGGAAACGAGGAAGAATTAAAAAAGGCCACTCGGTTGCACACAGCTACACATTTGCTCCATGCCGCGTTGAGAAAAGTTCTCGGCGATGAAGTTAAACAAGCCGGTTCTGATATAACGGCTGAGAGATTGCGATTTGATTTCTCATTCTCGCGCAAACTAACTCTGGAAGAAATACAAAAGATAGAGGATCTGGCCAATGAAGCGGTTAAAAAAGACTATGTCGTTACAAAAGAAGAAATGGCTTATGAGGATGCATTAAAATCAGGAGCTCTAGCATTTTTTAAATTAAAATATCCGCCGAAAGTTAATGTATATTCAATCGGCGACCCAGCCAAAAGCGGGCAGGTTTTTTCAAAAGAACTTTGCGGAGGACCACACGTTTCTCATACCGCCGAAATTGGTAAGATTAAAATTACTAAAGAGGAGACCGTCTCGGCTGGGGTAAGAAGAATTAGGGCAGTTGTAGAAGAGTAGAGCTCTCAGAGCCTAACCATCTTCCAGCACGCCTCCGGTTACCCCAGCGGGTAACCTCAGCTAAGCTCGCCCCTCTGATCACCCCAATAGTGGACTATACGTCCAATATTATACTATTGGGTAATTTCGGGGTCTCAATTGCTTCAGATGGTTAGATCTCTGAAGCTTTTTCTATCCTTTACATACTGGACATAAAATTAATATATTGTTACTGTATGGTCAGTTATTTTATGATCAGAGGGCAACTTATGTTTTTCGTAATTTTAGTACTGATTTTTGTAATGCTTATTTGTGCCGATTCAATTGAGCTTCAATTGAATCGTATCGCTAATGCTCTTGAAAAAAATAACCGAAAAAAGAAAGAATAATTTAATAAGCGTGATCTGAGTGATCTATAGCTGTATGAAATATGCTGCCACATAGGCAGCTTTTTGTTGAATTCTATTAAAGGAGTGATATAATGAAAATTAATATGATAAACATAAACTTAAGAACCGCTTTAACTAGCGATGAGATCGTAGATGATGTTGAGGGAAAAGAAGAGGATTTAAATGAGGAGCGTCTAGTCGGTCTCAGTGATGAGGACGACAATGATCCTTCCGATACAACTCCGGCTGAAGCCGAAAAGCTTAGCGATGAAGGCGGAGATATGTTTAAGGAAGAAAGGAAAAAACGTAAAAATCCTAATTCGCTAGAAGAATAGCTACAATATGGACTACAAGACTCTAATCAACCAGAGAAAAGGAGATTTTGACTCTGCTTTTGAGCGTGTAAAAAACGAAGTGGCTACAATCCGTACCGGCCGGGCTAATTCAGCTATGGTTGAAGACATCCAGCTGGAGTATATGGGTTCAAGAGTAAAGATAAAAGAATTGGCTACAATTATGACTCCCGAGCCAAGAACTATTACGATTCAACCATGGGACAAAACGACAATTCCCTTGATTGATAAGGCTATCAGAGATCATGGCTCCGGTTTGTCTCCGGCATCTGATTCAAATGGAGTTAGAGTAACTATTCCGCCCTTGATGGAAGAAAGGAGAAAAGAAATGATAAAATTGCTTGGTCAAAAAGTGGAAGAAGGCCGTATAAAAACAAGGCAGATAAGAGAGGATATCCTAAAAAAAGTTCAAGCTGAAGTAAGAGCCAAGACAGCCAGAGAAGATGATCTCCGAAAAGCCAAGGATGAGCTCCAAAAAATAATTGATGATATAAATAGAAAGTTTGACGAGCTAGTAAAAAAGAAAGAGCAAGAGCTCATGATGTAGCTTCGCCTAGCTTTTTCCAATTTCCCGACCTGCTTTTTTCTTGAGGCGATTCCAGGAGTGGCTAAAGCACACTCCTAAAACCTTCGCCTGGACGGACAAATAGTTAAATTAACCTCAATTTAGTTAACAAAATTGGGTCCCCCTCGGCAGTCTTGTCAGACAGATTGATATTAATCAATATAAGATAAGCCTCAGTCCCAATTTATGTTGAATAACGTAAATTATCGGTTAATTTAACTATTGTGTATTCCTTGAAAAAAGACGGTCTCAAATTGGAAAAAGCTAAGCTTATCACTACGTCTTGAGCTTCAGAGATCTAACCATCTGAAGCAATTGAGACCCCGGCTCGGATAAGTTTATAGCGGTGCTTTAGTCCGCTAGAATCTCTGTAGCAATGCATGGTTCTGATTGCGAGGGGCGAGCTTAGCTAAGGTTACCCGCTCTGGGGTAACCGCCTGCCTGCCGGCAGGCAGGGAGGCGTGCTGTTGAGTCGCGAAGGCGACGAAATGCCAGAGCTAGCAGGCGTACTGAAGATGGGTTAGTCTTTGAAGCGAAACATACTATGATCACATTTTTAATTTTTATTGCGGTACTTGGTGTTTTAGTTCTAGTTCATGAATATGGACATTTTATTATGGCCAGAAGGTCGGGAATGAAGGTAGAAGAATTTGGTTTTGGTTTTCCTCCACGCCTCTTTGGAATTAAAAAGGGTGAAACGATCTACTCTATAAATCTGATACCCTTTGGTGGATTTGTGAAAATACTGGGCGAAGACGGCGATTCAAGGGATGATCCCAAAAGTTTTGGTTCTAAACCATTATCAGCCAGACTGACAGTAATCGTTGCCGGAGTGGTTATGAACATGCTTTTTGCGGTATTTCTACTGATACTTGGTAATTTTTTTGGATTAAGAATAGGTCTTTTTAATGAAGAAATGGTTGTTTCAGCTCGTGATAAAAAAGTTCAGATAATACAGGTAGCGGCTAACAGTCCTGCCGAAAAAGCAGGCCTAGATGTTCTGGATGAAATAATCGGATTTGAGGTTAGCGGAGGAGGGGTTTATCGTGTTTATACGACAGAAGACGTACAAAAATTTACGGCCGAGCATAGTGGCCAAACTTTAAAAATGGTAATCAAAGATGGTTCACAGGAAACTATAGAGGTTCAGACTAGGTTAGATCCGCCTCCGGGAGAGGGCAGCATAGGGATTGTAATGGCCCTAACCGGGGTGGTTTCTTATCCCTGGTATGAATCAATTTGGAGGGGCGCTAATGATGCCTGGATTCTCACTTACAATACAGTTTATGGCTACGTTTTTCTTTTCAAAACTCTTGTTACTGACGGCAAACTTATCGCTGAAGTATCGGGACCAGTCGGCATAGCTAGCGTTACCGGCCAAGCCGCCAGGGTAGGATTCAGTTATCTGATGCAATTTGTAGCTCTTATATCAGTTAACTTGGCCGTCTTAAACATTTTACCTTTTCCGGCACTTGATGGAGGCAGGGTCGCGCTTATTTTAATAGAGAAGATCAAAAAATCACCGATTAATAAAAAAGTAGAAGCGGCAATAAACGGTATTGGTTTTGCGCTTTTGGTGACATTAATGATTTATGTCACAATTAAAGATATAACCAAGTTTTTCTCAGTTTAGAAATATGAGTATTGAGAAACAAGAAAAAATAGAAGATATACATGAGCATAGATCTGAAGGTGGCTCTGCAGAAGTTCTTAAGTTACCGGCTCTTGAGGTTCGTAACAAGGTTCTATGGGTTAACAAAGATATGGAACTGCCGTTTAGTATAAAGAAGGGAGAAAGCAATAAGCTGGGTATGTTTTTTACACCAGTAAAGAAAAAATCAAACGATGCTTACCCGCTGGAAGTACAACCCGAGCATCACCGATCAGGCATACTTGGACGGGTTATTTTTAAGGACAAGCAGGGTAATTTGTACAGAGACGTAGATTTAAAAGGAGTGGGTTATACCTATTCTGGAAAAGTTAAACAGCCTCTAGTAGATGCCTCAGATTCTTATCAATCGGATAGAAGCTGGGGCATATTAGAAAAAGCTTATGCCGAGAATGACATAAAAAAATCAGAACAATTTTTAAAAGCTGGCATACGAACATACAGGCCGATAGCCTTGATTAAGTTGGAAGAAATTATCGATCAAATGGGGGATATAATACCGATAAAAGCTGCCGAGAATAGAGGCATGCTTGTAGAAGACTCTGAGCCGGTAGTTGAGGTTAGGGCTTTTGGAACTAGAGCGAGAATCGCAGATTTAAACACAAACGACATTGATTTAAGAGAGTCAATGATAAGAGACGCGATGAATCTTGTAGCTAAAGAATTATCTAAAGATCCGGATAAATTTTCTAAAGCAGAATACATGGATTGGTTTATAAAAAACCTGGCTACAAGTCTTGCTCGAATGCATTATAGAAACTGGATTCATGGCTACCTGACTACTCATAATATTACTTTGGATGCCAGAATAATTGACTTGGATTCTGTAGAAACGATTCAGGAAATCATGGACAGAAAGAAATCAGGAGAAGTATCCCGTAAATCATTCGATAGAGATAAACTATGTATTATAGAAACGATCTTTTATTTACAGGAGAAAATGAATTACTATTTTAAGATAGATGCGGAGGGTCTATTTAATGAAATTTGTGATAAGGAGCTTAAAAGGCTTAGAAACCAGACTAAAAAATAAATATGAAACTATCTCAACTATTCACTAAAACTTTGAAAGAAGAACCGGCTGATGAGGAGGCAATAAATGCCAAACTTCTAATAAGGGGCGGTTTTGTTTTTAAAAATTCGGCTGGAGTTTACTCATTCTTACCTCTTGGCTGGAAAGTCCTGTCTAAGATAGCCAACATAATAAGAGAGGAGCTAAATGCTATTGGTGGACAGGAGTTATTCATGCCGGCCTTGGTGGAGAAGAAATATATGGAACCGACAGGAAGATGGAACTTGGATGTGGGTTATTTTGCCAAACCCAAAGATCAAAAAGATGCAGAATTTGTTCTGGGTTGGTCTCATGAAGAAGTCTTAACTTCTATAGCTTCCAAATTTGTAAGTTCGTACAAAGATCTGCCCTTTGCAGCTTATCAGATCCAGACTAAGTTCAGACATGAGGCAAGAGCAAAATCAGGCCTTCTCCGAGGAAGAGAATTTATGATGAAAGATTTGTACAGTTTTCATGTTTCAGAAGAAGATCTGAATAATTATTATGAAAAAGCCAAGAATGCCTATACTAAAATATTTGACCGCTGCGGATTGAAATCCATTTACACTTTAGCCGGCGGGGGAGTTTTTACAGACAAATTTACTCATGAATTCCAAGTTCTGTCAGACATCGGAGAGGATACTATCTATATTTGTGATAAATGTGGGTATGCCGAGAATAAGGAGATAAGTAAACTTTCCGCCGGAGGCGGATCCGCCTCCGGCGGAAAAGACGGCGATAATTGTCCTCAGTGTGGCGGAAAAATAGAAGAGAAAAAATCGATTGAAGTTGGTAATATCTTTAATCAGGGGACAAAATATTCTGAGGCCCTAGATCTTCAATTTACTGATAAGAATGGTCATAAAAAACCCGTAGTCATGGGTGCTTACGGTATCGGTCTGGGCAGAGTAATGGGTACGATTGTAGAAGTCCATCACGACGATAGAGGTATTACCTGGCCGGAAAATATATCGCCTTTCAAAGTTTATCTTATTGCCCTAGATGGACACAAAAAAGAAGCTGGCAAAGTTTATGATGATTTAATTAACAACAATATAGAGGTTTTGTATGATGATCGTGAGGATAAAACTCCTGGCGAAAAATTCGCCGATGCTGATCTAATTGGCTGTCCTATACGTCTTGTAATCAGCAAAAAAACTATGGAGAAAGACAGCATTGAACTTAAATATCGTACCAAAAAAGAATTTGAGCTCATTAAATTGACAGAAGTTCTTAAACATATATTATAGTTTAGTACTTTTTGATGGCGAGGTAGCAGATGGCTCAGATTCCCCTTGAAAAAAGTAAGCTTACATACCTCATAGACACTTAAAATCTGCTATCCATAGACGTGTAGCGGAGCTATTAGACAAATTAATCCGTCAGTAATGACGGATTTTTACTTTTAATCCACAATATCTCCACTAAAATCCTTGCCAGGAAGTAGATATTCGAGTTGGCTCCGCCATTGCAATTTTATTAAGAAAATTGCATCTCGAATATTCACTTCCTGGCTTGTTTTTAAGAATATTTTCTGCTAGCGTTGAATTAAGTAATAAGGCTAGCGATTAGATATAAATAACTAACCCGCCAGAGGCGGGTGCTGATAATTACAACTATTCGCTATGCTCACAGGTAATTATCGCATGCTGGATAAACTATTTGGTATATGGTCCAAGGACATCGGTATTGATCTGGGTACAGCCAACACCCTGGTTTATGTTCGTGGAAAAGGAATTGTAATCAATGAGCCCTCAATCGTTGCCATTAACAAAAAAACCGGAAAAATTCTTGCAATAGGAAATGAGGCCAGGAAGATGGTTGGAAGAACCCCGGGCTATATTCTGGTTTCCAGACCTCTTGTCTCAGGGGTAGTTTCAGACTTTGAAGTGACCGAGCAGATGCTTAAATATTTCATAGATAAGGTTCATCAAGAAAGTTTTTCTCTAATCCCTCGTCCCAGAGTCGTAGTCGGAGTTCCTTCCGGCGTAACTGAAGTTGAGAAGAGAGCTGTTGAAGATGCAACATATAATGCCGGGGCAAGAGAAGTTTATCTTATTGAAGAACCTATGGCTGCTGCCATCGGTGCTCGCTTGCCGGTGCAGGAAGCGGTAGCAAATGTAATAGTTGATATCGGAGGAGGCACTACTGAAGTTGCTGTTATATCAATGGGCGGCGTAATAGCTTCACGCTCCCTAAGAATAGCGGGTGACAAGATGAATGATGACATAATACGATATATGAGAGAGGAGAAGAATATGCTTATCGGCGAAGCAAGTGCTGAGCATTTAAAAATAACTCTGGGCTCAGCTCATCCGCTGGAAGAAGAGCTGGAAGGGAGAGTTAGGGGAAGAGATTTAGTTTCCGGCCTGCCGAAAGAAATAATGATTAATTCAGAAGAGATTCGCGAAGCCTTGAATCGTTCAACCAAGAGTATAGTTTTAGCAGTTAAAAATACCATAGAAGAAACCCCTCCCGAACTTATAGCTGATCTTATAAACAGGCATATTTTTCTTGCCGGAGGCGGTGCTTTGCTTAGAGGTCTGGACGAGGCTATAGCTAAAGAGACAAAACTGTTTGTTAAAATAGTAGACGATCCGCTGACTGCTGTTGCTAGGGGTTGCGGCTTTATTCTTGAGAGTGTAGAACAGCTGAAAAGTCTGCTTGTCTCAACAGATCGCGAAGGTTTCTTATAAAATTATAAATAATCTGACTACCCAGAGATGAATCTACTGGAAAAGAATAAAGCCTTATGGAGAGTGTTGATTTTTATGTTAGCAGCCGGACTGCTTGTTTTTTTGTCGTTTTTTTTAAGCAATAAGCTTAAAATCCCACTCAGTTACAAAGTTGTTCAGGAAGCAAGAGTTTATATCTTTTCCCATATTAGCAATCTTGGCTCTTTCATCTCAAAAATAAAAACCATCGGCAATTTAGTGAGAGAAAACATTGAACTTCAAGAAAAAAATAGTACGTTGATTTCCCAAATAGCTGCCAATTCCGCATTAAAAGAAGAAAATATCTTTTTACGTGAAGCTTTGGGTTTAGACCTCTTGAATATGAATGAAGTCATAGATGCAAGAGCCTTTAACATTCAGCTTGCACCTGATGGCCATCACATGCTTATAAATAAGGGCCGGGAGGCTGGGATTGAGAAAGGAGATGCTATCATAGCTTCTTCGGGCGTGCTAATTGGCCAAGTATCAGAGACATCGGATAATTTTTCTAAAGTTGATTTTGTTACTAATGCCGATAATAAAATAACCGTAAGGTTACTAAGCAATAATACGGCTGGCATCTCTCGAGGTTCGTTAGGCGCCGGCCTTATTATAGATTTTATTTCTCAGAACGATGAGATTGCCGAAGGGGATATTATAGTGACAAGCGGAAATGATAATTTTCCGGCTGGACTAATCGTAGGCACCATCAGCCATATTAGTTCTGATGACGGCAATATATTTAAAAATGTTACGGCTAAAGCTGAATTCCAAAGTATAAGCATAGATCGTATTCTTGTGATTAGAAAGTAACCTTGATTCATATGCCATTATTTTTTTTGTTTATTCTATTTCTTCTACTAGAGAATCTGTTCTTACCGGCGCTTATCGGGCCTAGAGTAATCTTAATCATGCCAATTTTCCTGATAAGTATGCTGGCCTATAATCCCGACTCCAAGGCAAGGCTTGTGCAGCTGGCAATATTTATACTCCTAGCCGGATTCTTCTCAAACTATGCCATGTTAGGCTTGGCAATATCATTCATTCTAGTATTGTTTATATATCTTGGGGCTAATTACTTTACAAATATAGGCTTAAACTTGAAAGAAAGCGCTTCTTTCTCGGGCATACTTATCAGTATATCTATAATCACACTGCTTACCTATATATACGCCTGGTTTTCTATAGTTATCAGTTCATCTTATGACTTTATGGCATCATGGACTGAGTGGAAAATATTAATAGAGGCATCAACTTATTCAACGCTAGCCTGGTCAGTAGCATTTACGTTACTATTTAAATATGTTCTCAAGAACAAATAAATCCTATCAAACATCATTTGATAATGACGACTGGGTAACACCAGAAGAGACTCTTTTGGATTCCGGCAGTCATCATCCTGATATTGAAAAACCCATATCCGGCTCTATATTCAAGTTTTTTCTAGTACTTTTCAGCATCTCGGGAATAATACTGATAGCCTTTATGTTTAAAATCGGAGTAATTGAACACGAAGCTTTTGCAAAACTTGCCTTTCAAAACAAATCAGCTAATTTGCCATTGCCACCACCAAGAGGGCTAATAGTCGATCGTAATAACCAGCCGTTTGTCAAAAACATGGCCACATTTAATTTATTAGCTGTCGCCAGAGAATTAAAGGAGGACGAAGCTCTTAATGATCACATAAAAAAGATTGCCAATACACTAAATGAGCAGGAGGAATCACTAAAAACCCTCTTAGAAGAACAGATGAGTATAAATAGCACTTTTTTTGTCCGTCTTGATCTAACCAAAGATCAAGCTTTGTCTATTAAGTATCTTAATTCGCCGGGATTCTATGTAGTTCCTGACACAAAAAGAAGCTATGTTGATAGTCACAAAATATCTCAGGTTATCGGCTATACCGGTAAAGTAAGCAAAGAGGATTTCCGGCAGGATGACTACTACTTTATCACTGATACCATCGGACGTTTGGGTATTGAATACCAGTACGAGAACTTTTTAAGGGGTAGCCATGGCAATATATTCTTCTCTAGAGAAGAGACTGACTACTTAACCAGAGACCCTCAGCCGGGAAAAACAGTGATGCTTAACCTAGACCATGACCTTCAGATAAAATTATATGATGAGATATTCACTGTTCTCAGAGAATCCGGACTAGCCAGAGCTGCAGCTATAATTCAAGACCCTCGTAATGGCGAGGTCTTGGCTATAACAAGTTTTCCTAGTTTTGATAACAATATGTTTTCCTCCGGCATATCAGAAAGTGAGTATAAAAACCTTTTTGAGAATAAAGCAAAGCCCCTTTTTAATCGTGTTGTCAGCGGCTTATATAATCCTGGGTCTACGATAAAACCGTTCATCGGCATGGCCGGTCTTCAGGAAAAAATAATTTCTCCCCAAGACACTATAGAAGACTGCGTAAGCCTTACAGTTCCAAATCCTTTTGATCCGTCTGATCCTTACATATTTAGAAATTGGCGTACTGAATTCGGATCCTTTAACCTAAAAAAGTCTATTGCCAATTCTTGCAACATATATTTCTTTACTGTAGGAGGTGGCCATAATAACATTAAGGGTCTAGGCGCTGATAAGATAGCTGAATATCTTAAGTCTGCCCTTGCCGATGCTACTTTAGGCATAGATCTGCCGGGAGAAGTAAATGGATTTGTGCCAACACCTGACTGGAAATTAAAAGAAAAAGGGGAGCCATGGTATCTGGGGGATACTTATAATATTTCTATAGGCCAGGGCGATCTACTCCTTACGCCGTTATGGTTGAATGGTTACGTATCAGCTATTTCTAATGGAGGCATTATATATAAACCACTGGTAGCTAAAAAAGTTATAGGAGAGAATAAAGAGGTAGTGGAAGATTTTAGCGCCGAGGCGGTTGGCTCTTTGCCTTTTTCAAAAGAAGTAATAGAGGAGATGAGAAACGCCATGAGAGAGGCGGTTATTTCTGGAACTGCTCAGATATTAAACACTCTACCAGTTAAGGCCGCAGCCAAAACGGGAACCGCTGAAGTAATAAAAGGACAAACGATAAACTCTCTTTTCACTGTTTTCGCCCCTTATGATAACCCGCAGATAGCCATGACTATCCTTATAGAAGGATCGGCCTCAAACCAAGGTCTGGCTATCAGAGCAGCAAATCAGGTTTTACAATGGTACTTCAACAGATAATGGCTTAGAAAAGACTAGACAGCTTGTTTATTAGACTGGTTTATGGTAGACTGTATCAGATTTATTAGTAATTAGCCTCCGGTTTTTATACGCTCTATAATAACTATAGGACACTAGATACTAAACACTAATGGATAACCAATATTTTACACCGGAAGGTTTGGAAAAATTAAAAGAAGAGTACAAACATCGTACTGAGGTTCTAAGGGGTGAAATTGCCAAGCGTTTAAAAGAAGCTAAAGAAGAAGGTGATATATCTGAAAATGCCGGTTTTGATGCGGCTAAAGAGGCTCAAGCAGTTAATGAGGGTAAAATAGAGGAAATAAAGACAGCTCTGGAGAATGCTAAAATTTTTAAAGGTAGCTCCGGAAAGAGTACAGTTGATGTGGGTTCCGGGGTTAAAATTGAGTCGAAAGAGCGCGGTGTACAAGAATATGTGATTGTCGGTGCCGCCGAATCAGATCCGCTAAAAGGATTTATCTCAAATGAATCTCCTCTCGGAAGTGCCTTCATCGGTCGCAAGAAAGGTGATAAATTTACGGTCAAAACTCCAAAAGGTGAGGTGGAATATAAAATACTTGAAGTTAAATAGAGTTAGAAGCTCCAACAAAAAATCCACCTAGCAGTGGATTTTTTGTTGTTTTGTGGTATCATTATATTCATGGCCCTAGATGAAATTCGCCGAACTAAGATAGAAAAAATTGAAAAGCTTAAAAAAAGCGGGGTTGATCCCTATCCGGCTTCTTCAAAGCGGACTCATGAAATATCTCAGGTACTTCTAAATTTTGACTCTCTCTCTCAAGAGAAGAAAGAGTTAATATTGGCCGGAAGAATGATGGCCAAAAGAGAACATGGGGGTTCCATATTCTTTGATATTAGAGACGGGAGCGGTAAAATTCAGGGATTTATTAAAGAAGATGTCATAGGAAAAGAAAATTTTGACCAATTTATTAACCTAGTTGATATCGGCGATTTTATAGAGATAAATGGCATACTATTTAAGACAAAAAAGGAAGAAAAGACACTGGAAGTTAAAGGTTTTAGAATACTAGCCAAGGCATTGTTACCTTTGCCTGAAAAATGGCATGGGCTTCAGGACACGGAGGAGAGATTAAGAAAAAGATATTTAGATTTTATTTTTAATCCAGAATCTAGGCAAGTCGTTGAAAAACGAGCTGTCTTCTGGAATGCTGTTAGAGAATTTCATGTTCAGAACGGATTTTTAGAAGTTGAGACTCCGGTGCTAGAAACTACTGTTGGCGGAGCAGACGCAAAACCTTTTAAGACCCATCACGACGCGCTAGACATAGATGTTTATCTTCGTATTTCAGCGGGGGAACTTTGGCAGAAGAGATTGATGGTTGCCGGATTTGAGAAAACATTTGAAATCGGGAGGGTTTTTCGGAATGAAGGAATGTCGGCTGAACATTTACAGGATTATACTCAGTGCGAAACCTACTGGGCTTATGCCGATTACACAGATATGTATAAATTCGTACAAGAATGTTACCGTTACGTTGCTCAAAAAACTTTTGGGACACTTAGGTTTAAAATAAATGGTTTTGATATCGACCTTGCATCAAATTGGCCTCTCATAGATTACGCTAAGGAGATTAATAAGCAAACTGATACTGATATCTGGAAAGCAAGCGATAAAGAATTAAAAAGTAAATTAAATGAGCTTAAAGTTGACTATGCCGTTGAGAACCGGACGCGTTTTATTGATTCACTCTGGAAGTATTGTCGTAAGAATATTGGTGGACCGGCTATTCTTATTAATGAGCCCAAGATCATCTCGCCTTTAGCCAAGACTTCCATCAAAAATCCAGATGTAACAGAACGTTTCCACATAATAATTGCCGGTTCAGAGTTAGGAAATGGGTATAGCGAACTTAATGACCCGATTGATCAGAGAGAAAGATTCGATGCTCAGGAAAAAATGAGAGCATCAGGCGACGCTGAAGCTCAGATGGCAGATTATGACTTTGTTGAAGCTCTTGAATATGGCATGCCTCCTACAGCAGGCCACGGTTTCAGTGAGAGACTGTTTAGTTTCCTAATAGGAAAGCCTGTTAGAGAAACTCAGATTTTTCCGTTAATGAGACCGAAGTAATCATGATGCAAATCTACGAATGATATGCTAATCAACGAATTACGAATAACCATTCGCGATTCGCATTATTCGCATGAAGTTCGCATATTAGCATCGCCTGGATTTGTTAGACATTAAATTTATAAGACAAAATATTGAAGAGGTTAAGAAAAGCATTGCCGATAGGGGAACGAGTGTTGATGTTGATGAGCTTTTAGGATTAGACGAGAAGCGTAGAACTTTAATCAAACAGATTGAAGCATCTCGAGCGATAAGGAATAAGGGGTCAGAAGGCAAGCCTTCTCCGGAAGAAATTGAGAAAATGCGAACTTTGGGTGATGAGATAACCAGCGGAGAAAAAGAATTAAAGAATTTAGAAGTTTACTACGACGATCTGTTAAGAAAGGTGCCCAACATGATCCATCCGGATGTACCTCGGGGTGGAGAGAGTAATTTTAGAGTCCTTGAAAAGCATGGTGAAATTCCTAAATTTTCCGCCAAAGGCGGATCCGCCTCTGGCGGAGATTTTGAGCCGAAAGATCACGAGACCTTGATGCTTGATCTAGACTTGATTGATTTTGAAAGAGGAGCCAAAGTCAGCGGGGCAAAGTTTTACTTTATCAAGAATGACTTAGTACGTCTGAATCAAGCCTTGCTAAACTATGGGATGGATATAGCTGCAAAACATGGTTTTGTTATTATGGAAACGCCTGACTTAGCCAGAGACTCAATTTTATCAGGAATCGGATTTAATCCACATGGTCCGGAAACCCAGGTATACTCTATTGAAAATTCTGATCTTAGCCTAATCGGTACGGCAGAAATAACTATGGGCGGTTATCACGCCAACGAAGTACTGGATTTATCCAAAGGTCCCAAAAAATACGCCGCTATTTCACATTGTTTTAGAACTGAAGCAGGTTCATATGGCCGTGAGTCTAAAGGCTTGTATAGAGTTCACCAATTTACCAAGCTCGAGATGTTTGTGTATTGCAAACCGGAAGAATCAGATGATATGCACAGAGAAATTTTAGAGATTGAGAAGGAGATAGTAAGCGGACTGGAACTGCCTTATCGGGTAATAGATACGGCTAGTGGAGATCTGGGTGGCCCGGCATACAGAAAATTTGATATAGAAGCTTGGATGGCTATGAAAAATAATTACGGCGAGATTACGAGCACCTCAAATTGCACTGACTATCAATCTAGGAGGTTAAACATAAAGTACCGTCAGAAAGATGGAGATGCAGAGTTTGTCCATACTCTTAACGGCACAGCTATAGTCTCAAGTCGCTTTCCCATTGCTATAATTGAAAACTTTCAGACTAAAGAAGGAACTATTAAGATACCTCAGGCTCTCCAGAAATATATGAACGGATCAAAGGAAATCAAATAGATTTAATGGCTACCCAAGGCTACAATCGCTATGGTGATAATCTGGCGCGTAAACAACGGCGCCATTTTTTTCTTAAACTCGGACTAGCGCTTCTACTAGTTTTTGGCGTAGCAATATTAGTAATATATGGCATGTTTTTTGCTGAATTTTTGCAGGTAACAGATGTAGAGATAGTTGGTTTAAAAAACTTAAAGTCAGAAGAGATACTTCCAATTGTAGACTCACTTCTTAGTCAGACCGTATTTGATCCGATCTCAATAAAACCACAAAAAAATATACTATTTTTTGACGAGGGCATTCTCATAGGTGAGATTCTTGGACGACATCCTATCGTTCAAAATGTTGAAATAAAGAAAAACTATCCCCATAAAGTAATGATCATGATTACAGAAAGGACAGCTATGGGAAGTTGGTGTTTTATTGCGAATCAGGAATGCAAGTATTTTGATGAAGAAGGTGTCTTTTGGGGCAAAGCGGGTCAATCATCCGGGTCTCTATTTCTTTTAATCAATGACCTAAGAGCTAACACTGATTCTGGTAAGCTCAAAAAGGCAGATAGCCTTTTTCTAGGGAGCATTAAGGCTATTCTGTCCGGTCTTGATGGTCTGGCAATAAAAGTTACCCGAGTAGAAATACCAGCTGAGTCCATAGACGATATTTATGTCTATACCATAAAAGGCTATCATATGCTTTTCAGCGCAAACTCAGATATAAAAGAGCAGATTGAGACTTTAAAGATTTTCCTCTCAAACCAGGATGATAATTTTAAACCGGAATATATTGATGTTAGGATAAAAGGAAGGGTTTATTATAAATAGACGCAAAGAAATCCAATTTTATGTTTAGAGTTTTTAAGAATAGGGTTTTAAAAAGATACAACACTTTTCATACCGGAGGAAAGACAGCTTTTTTTGCAGAAATAAATAGTACACACGATCTGAAAAAAGCTATTGATTTCGCTAATAAAAATAGGGTAGGGATATTCATTCTGGGCGGAGGGAGCAATATTCTGTTACCTGATAAGAAAATAAACAAACTTGTTTTAAAGATAAATATAAAAGGAATAGCCATTAAAAATAATAAGATCCTTGCCGGAGCGGGGGAAACGTGGGATCTCGTTGTATCTAAAGCTGTTAGTAAAAAATTAGGTGGCATTGAGAACCTATCGTTAATACCAGGCACTGTCGGAGGTGCTGTCTATCAAAATATCGGTGCATACGGGGTAGAATTAAAAGATGTTCTAGAGTCAGTTAAAGTTTTTGATATTAGAACCGGTTCAATACGAAATTTATTAAATAAAGAATGCCAGTTTAACTATAGAGATAGCGTTTTCCAGCATCAAGAAGGAAGTAGTTACTTAATAGTTGAAGCTATCATAAAGTTGAATAGAAAATTAACTTTTAACTTGGGATATCCTGGCTTGGCAAGCTATTTCTATAAAAAATCACCTGATATTCAGCAGGTGAGAGGAGCAGTTATAAGAATAAGAAAGTCTAAGTTAGTTTATCCAACAAAAAATGTGGGAACTGTCGGCTCATTCTTTAAAAATCCAGTGATTAAAGTTAAAGATTACCGACTATTAGCTGCAAATCATCCGGATATTAAAGGTAGGGATATCGGTCACAATTTAATAAAATTATCTGCTGGCCAACTAATAGAAAAAGCTGGCTGGAAGGGTAAAAGAATGGGTAACGTAGGTGTATCATCAAAACACGCCCTGGTTCTGGTAAGTTATAAAGGCTCCACAACAAAAGATATAATTAAACTATCAAAAACTATTCAAAAAGAGGTGAAAAATAAGTTTAATGTCAGATTGGAACCGGAGGTAAAGATAATTGTAGGTTAAAGAGCCTGTAAGGACTCATCTTGATTTTCTGGATTCAATATTTTTAAGAATGATCAAAATCTCAGATACTTCTTTGGATATATAATCAACCTTAGCGCTTAGCTCTTTGTTTGTTTTATCTAATTCTTCTAGCCTCATCTCCCAAGTTACCGGCACTGCTCCGAGGGCATGACCGCAAGGGTAAGCAACTGCTGTAAATGACTGCGATCCACGATAACCGCTTAAAAGGCTAGGACCGTGAGATTTATAATGTATATTTGAAATTTCCGTATCACATTTTGGACATAATGTTGAGTTAGTCATTTGAACTTATTATTTTATTACGCATTACGAATTACGTATTAAGAATCAAAACTCGACCTTCAGGTCTCCATTGGCTAGCTGAACCTTACATTGTTGCATTCTATAAATTTATAGACAACAATATCTGTGGGTAACTCAAAAAAGTTATCCCCGCCCTTGAAAGATACTTATACGGACAGTTATTGAAAATTTACCTTGAATATAAAACTACAAGAAAGAAAGGAGGTTTGGGTAATAAAAACCAGGAAAACCGGTATCTTTCAAGGGCGGGGTTGTCCACATTTTCTTTCTATCGCGAGACTCTTTTCTTTATAATACCAACGTGAGGTATGTAGTTATATTCTTTCTTACTATTGGTGTTGGCTTTGGAGTTTTGTATTACCGGGAAACCTCAATTTGCCGTAAGCCACTTGCATATGATGTCGGTGATTTTGATATGGGTTTTGGAATTAAAAAAGATAAATTCATTACTACCATTAAAGAGGCGGAAGCAGTCTGGGAGAAAGGTTTAGGCCAGGATCTTTTTAATTACCAAGCTGGTGCCAAGTTTAAAATAAACCTTATATTTGATGAACGGCAAAAAATAACCCTGGAAGGGGAGGAATCAAAAGGAGAGATAGAAGAGTCACGGGCGTCTTATAATGCCCTCTTGAGTCAATATAAGGCATTGGAGGCCTCTTACAAACTAGATCTGGCCCGCTACGAAGCTCAACTAGCTACATTTGAACAAAGGTTAGCCTCTTACAATGCCAGAGTAGCCGAAATGAATGCAAGGGGCGGAGCAACACCAAAAGAATATCAAGAATTAGAAAAAGAACGGCAATATTTAGAAAGTCTAAGAGCAGAGCTGGATAAAGAAAGAGCCTCCCTTAACTATACAGCCTCAAGACTGAATGCTCTAGGAGATGAAGTTAATAATATGGCTCAAAGGCTCAATATAGAGGTTGATGTCCATAATCAAGTGTTCGGAGAGGCTAGAGAGTTTGATCAAGGAGAATATACCAATGGCAAAATAAATATATACCAATTTGATGCCATATCTGATTTACGCCTAGTTTTAGCGCATGAGTTAGGACACGCTTTAGGGTTAGAGCACGTAGAGAATCCTAAATCTATTATGTATTACTTAATGGAGAAGCAGAACCTGCAAAATATTGCTCTAACCGCAGAGGACATAGCAGCTTTCCGAAGTCATTGCGAGTTTCATATACTCCCGATTTCTTTTAAATCCCTCGGGTTTAATTAAGAAATCGAGGATCCTCGATTTGTTGACTGTGCTTTGCACAGGACAAATCGGGACAAATCTTCAAGAGATTTTTTCATCATCTTTCTTGAGTAAGTTAAGTTTCAGATAGTCTTACGTTCCATAAACTCACCGTCGCTTACCCGTAGTCATTTACAGACCGCTTGGCCGTCCCAGCGAGCCGTCCAGCTCTTTCTCAGCCTCGCTCTAAATAAACGGCTAAATCAATGATTTAGCCGTTTATTTAACCGTGCCCGCTCTGCCTCCGAACGTTCTGTAAATGACTAGCGGGAAAGCCCCTCCCCTTGTTCCTTATAATCCTAAAATTCTATTATAAAACTCATATTTTCTTGTCTGATATTGTTTATAGGTTAAGTCTTTAGCTTCTTCCTTGATTTTTTCATATTCTTTTAGCAGGTTAGCGTTGGTTTTTAATAGATTAAACACCCTAACCTGATTTATAGTTGTTTCAACAGTAGGGTCAGTGAGCCAGACATCAATAGAGAAACCGTCTTTTATAAAACTCCATTTTATAGAGTTGTTTCCCTAACTTGTTGGTTCTCCGAATACTTTTCTGAAGTTATCAATGTGTTTTGGCTGTTCTGACTTTATACAGAAAGCACTTATGTCTATGTCTTCTTGGCCTGTAATCTTCAAAGGCAAAGAGCCCAAAAGCATAACTTCTAAATCTGGTTCAACTGATTTAATATCTGAAATTATCTGATTAGCAATATCCAATCCCACCGGATTAAACGGCTTAACAATCATTCTCTGGTCATCGGATATAGTCGCCAGGTACTTTATTTGGCCTTTTGTAAGCATGCTTTTTATTTAATAAACCTCCACATAATCCGTAGATGTAAGCTCATTTAGAGCTAAGGGTAAGACCAACGAGCAAGTGATTATTACCTTATCGGGACCATCTAGTCGCCGGATTGCTTGGTTTGTCATAGGTCTTTCCTGCCTACCAACAGGGAGTTAGGTGAATAATACTCTTATCCCACTCATCCACTCAAGAATTTCCATGATGCTGGTAAGGTAGCAGTTGGCACGGAAATTCTTAAGGTGACGAGTTCTCTCTTCACCA
>Ga0209541_10006678_pt1 | contig 19578 bp, 24 predicted proteins | sample RifCSPlowO2_01_FD_184027 | JGI IMG/M metagenome (GOLD analysis project Ga0209541, IMG submission 184027) | Groundwater microbial communities from Rifle, Colorado - Rifle CSP2_plank lowO2_0.1 (SPAdes) (version 2) | ecosystem: Environmental > Aquatic > Deep subsurface > Groundwater | place... | reverse complement strand
GTTGATGTGGTCTATGAAAAAGTAATTACACCATTTGGGACTTCTGCAAAGCTGGATGCACCAAAAAAATACATAGGCAAAAGAGCCTATGTGATTATTGTGCATTAGCTATTTATGCAACACAGCAAAAAGATAATTAAAAAATGCTAATTTATTAATGAAAGCATTATTGAGAGAATCGTTTAGTCTTTAGGTTTCTCAGAAGTTCTAATTTCATAAATTTGTGCTTTCAATCCATTTGGACTTGCAAAACGATTATCTTTTGTAATATAATTCTCTTCAATTTGTAATTCACTAACTACTTTTTCAACTTTCTCTATATTGTGTTTACCAATAGCATGCAATCGTACAAATGGAACCCCTCCTAATTTTAACCTAGCTAGTAGTCCCTCTTTCAATTTTTCGGGTGTTGTTCCATTTCCAACAAAGAAGGCTAATGGAAAGAATTTTAGTAAATTATAATAAAAATCTCTAAATTTTTCAATGTATTTATCTTCATATTCTGCTTTAAAAACATCAACAAAAGGCAAAATCATTTCATCAAAATAACCACCACCCACTAAATTAAAGACTTTGTATCCTTTTTCGGGATATTGTTTTTCTAGGTCTAAGTGAAGTTCTTTTGCATTATCTAGCTTTTTATCAAAAGCTCTCTTAACTCTTCTAGCCATCAAAATACATTCTACATCTTCAGAAGGAAGAATAAGTTTCAGCTGTCTTATGCTTTCTTTCTGGTTTAATGAAAGGTCTTCGTACTCTGAATAACTTTCATCTAAATCTTTGTGGACAACTTGACAAGGGAAACTTTCTTTGTCTTTGAATTCTTCTAATTTATTGAGAACCTGCTCAACTAATTTAGAATCATTAATGGTTTGTTTCCCTACAACTATGGTAGAATTTGAAATTTCTATTTTCCGGTTATCAATTTCGATATTTATTAGTTTCTCAGGTATTATTCCTTTTAGAATGTCCCATAAGCCCATTTTAACTTCTTTCCAAAAGGAAATATTTCACCAATTCTGATTCTTTTTTTCTAATAGGAATCTTTGAACCTCTTAAGAGACCACCAAATTCTTTTGAGTAAATTGGTTTAAAGTCCTGAGATGTAGCAATCTTTCCTCTGGTGTCCATCAATTCTTCTTTCTCGTTCAGCGAGAATCCTAAAGACTTAATAATTCGTTCTTTAACAGAATCATCAAATACCAGCACCAGCTCTTTGGAATCCACCATTGTATACCCTCTCCTAAGCTTTTAAACAAAGTCTAAGTTTATAAATTATTGTTACTATTTAAGATTAGTACTTATTTATAAAACTATTGCTAATTTATCAGAACAATTTAAAGAATAGAGCAGATGCACGAGAATTTTTGGCTGAACTTACTATTATCTAACCTAACGCCTAAGCAAAACACCTTACCCTTTCGGATGCTCCTGCCCCCGCTGTTTCCTTTCCTTAAGGTCAATAATATGCCGATTTCTTTCCTGATGCAGCACAATCTTCTTCTCTCTCAGGCCGGAAATAATATTCGCCACATGATCACCCCCCAAAAAGTGCGGCATGATCACATAATCAGCGCCATGACTATACAAGGTGAGGGCGCTGTCGATATCTGACGCCGTGACAAATATAGACGCTTTTTTATTCACTTCCTTCACTTTGCGAATCAGAAAAAGATTATCAGTATAATCCGGGACAGTAGAGACCAATAAAGAAATCTGCGCTAAACCCATCCGTTCAATAATTTCATCATCGGTCACTTCCCCATAGATGCAATGATACCCCTCCCGCACTAACTGGGTAATAACTTCCGGGTTATAATCGATGATCAGGACTTTCTTCTTCACCACATCCAAATCCCGTAAAATACTATAGCCTATACGATTATAGCCGCATAAAACAATCTTCGGCCTGGCCGGAGTAGGCAGATACTCCAACCCCTCAGTATAAAACCGATCAAAGATCCGCAAGGGCCTTTCCAACAGGCGATAAAAAAACTGGTCAAACTGGATAAAATAGGACGTCAAAGTAATAGAAACTAAAGTGATAATCACCGTCAACGAAAATAAATCCTGAGAGATATGGCCTAAAGCCAGTCCCTGCGCCGCTAAGATTAACGAAAACTCCCCAATTTGAGCCAGCGAAAGCGCACTTAAAAAAGAAGGCTTCTTGGTATACTTAAACAACGAGCAAATAGTCATGATAACTATCGGCTTGAGCACCAGCACCAGCCCTAATAACGCCAGCAACAGAGTCCATTTTTCTTTGATGACACCCAACGATAAGCCCATCCCTAAAGAGACAAAAAAGAGCAGTGAAAAAAAATCTTTCAGGCTCCTGACCTTGCCGATAATTTCCAGGTTATATTCCAGGCTTCCCAAGGCTACCCCTGCCAGGAAAGCGCCGATAGCAATGGAAAATCCCAAAGAATAAAACGCCAGCGAGAACAGAAAACAAACAGCTAAGGACGTTATTAATAACAGTTCCTGATGCCGCGCTGCAAACCGGAAAAAGTCTGGAAACAAATACTTGCTGGCTAAATAGGATATCAAGAACAAAGAGACAAACTTCACTAAAGAGATGCCAAACAGCACCACCGTAAAGCCGTTAACCGACGTCAGGATGGACAAAGCTAAAATCGCCACCACATCCTGCGTCAGCAACGTACCTACGACAATCCTGCCATGGAGCGTATTCAATTCCCGCTTATCCGACAACAGTTTCATCACCACCATGGTCGATGAAAATGATAACATCAGCCCGATATAGGCTGCTTCCAGGCTCAGAAATCCCAGCAGCAGGGAGATTAAATAGCCGAACCCAAATAAGATAATAATTTGAATGGTACTTCCCAGACTGGAAACAAAAGCCACATTACGCAGCGATTTGATATCAATTTCGAGGCCCACGATAAATAAAAGAAACGCCACCCCCACTAAAGACATGGACTCAATTAAACTGGTATCCGTCACCAGTTTCAACAAAGGGCTGAGCAAAACCCCCACCAGCACATAGGCCAGGATCTGAGGTTGTTTTACCAAACGTAAGATAAATGCCGCAATAGCCGTAATAATAATAATAATCCCTAACTGAAAGAAAAAAGTACCACTTACATCTATCATAATTATAGGTATAAAGTTGAGTTTTATAAAGATTGTTGTTACCTCGAGCAAAATAGAGATAAAAAACTAGATACTGCCATCGCTAAAAGGATATAAAAACAACCCGCCAGCCAATTTTATGGCCTTTCTGGACCTCCTCATCGCTCTCATCTTAGGAGTTGCAACAGGCATCATCACCGGCATCACCCCTGGGATTCATGTCAACCTCGTTTCCCTGCTCATTCTCTCCTCCTCTGCTATGCTGCTCAATATCACCACCCCGGCAGCTTTGGGAACGTTCATCATCAGCCTCGCCATCACCCATACCTTTCTCGACGCTCTGCCCAGCATCTACCTCGGCGCCCCTGATGAAGCCCAGGCGTTAAATGTATTGCCGGGACATCGTTTGTTACAGCGAGGCGAAGGGCACAATGCCGTAACCTATACTGTTATCGGAGCATTGGGAAGCTTGCTTCTCGGAGCAGCACTTTTCCCTCTTTTTATTCTGAGCATGGCTTGGCTCCAGCCTTATGTGCAGGGAATAATTGGATACCTATTAGTCCTCATCATGGGATACATGATCGGAAAAGATAAAGCAAAATGGAAACAGAGTTTAGTCTTATTCCTGCTTTCCGGATGTTTAGGGCTGCTGGTGTTCAGTATTCCCACCTTAAAACAGCCCTTATTCCCTTTACTTTCCGGCTTGTTTGGATTTTCAATATTGCTCGTAAGCCTGATGGAAAAATCCATCATTCCGCCTCAAGATACTGCCAAGCCGCTCACTCTTTCCCGAAAGAATCTGGTAAAGTCCGTGTCAGCAGCATCCGGCATGGGGTTCATCGCTGCTTTTCTGCCCGGCTTTGGTTCATCCCAGGCCGCGATCATCGCCACCACTGTCGTAGGGGATATTGGTGATGAAGGATTTTTAACTCTGGTGGGAGGAATTAACACCGCCAATATGCTTATTTCCATCGCCACCGCCTATATTCTGAATAAATCCAGAAATGGAGCCATCCTAGTAGTGAATGAACTGCTGGAAGGAATCGGCTTTGAAGAGATGATATTATTCGTTGCCGTAGCCGTAATTGCCGGAGGAGCAGCAGCCTTATTGACCCTGAGCTTATCCAAAGTATTCGCCCGAATGATTGTTAAAGTGAATTACACCTATATTACTTCTGGAATTATCATTTTTATTACCCTGTTGGCAATCTATTTTGATGGGATGATTGGATTAGTGATACTAGCAACAGCCACTGCCATCGGACTGCTGGCCTCCTCCTGGGGTGTAGGCAAGAACCACTTAATGGGATGCTTGATTGTGCCGGTGATATTGTATTTTGTGTTGTGAATGAAGCTCACAACCGCATTAAACTGCAGGGTATTAGACCTAGAAGGTAATAAAATTTATTTTAACAACAGTTCTCTTGATTCTTCACTAAATTCATAATAATCCATTTCTCTCAACTCTTCTACTATTTTTCTTATCTCATTCAGAGAAACAACATTCTTCTTTTTACAAAACAATAAAAATGCAGGAATACTCACCACTTTCAAACCTTTCCCTTTGGCAACCACTCTTGCTCTCTGATCATCAATCAGAATTGTATCGCCGCTATTCTCTGCTAATACGAAACAACCAAGTTCTCCCTTGCCCAACGTGATTGTTTCTTCTTTTGTAAAATTTTCTTTCCATTCCATCAAATCTACAGTTTTAACCAGAATGAATCTATTCTCATTCAACTCTTTTTCATCAAAAGCAAATACAGAAGAAATCTCATTGAAAAACTTGGTTTCTTTCAATTCTTCATACACTGTTGATGGAATTACAACGTGCTTCAGATTCAATGCTCTCAAAACGAGCTTTAGTTTCCCAATCTTAAAGAAAGAACTGAGGAAATCAGTGTCCAGAATGGCCATTTTAACTTCTCAGGTTTCCTGATTCTTCTTCCATCTCTTTTTTAGTAATTGCTCCCCTGCGTAACTTAATCCCTTTATCAACAAAAATCTTTTTCATCTCTTCGTAGTTCACATCGGCAACCTCTACCGCCTTCCCCAATGAAATTTTTCCTTCTTTGTAAAGAACAGACGCTATGGCTATTCTGAGATCTTTTCTTGCTGCTAAAATGGTCCTCATAGCATCTCTCAAAAACTCAGAGGTGCTGTCGTAGTATCCCGTCTCGGGAATTGCCCCTAACTCCATTCTTAGCATCTCAGGCACAGTAAAGCTAAGAGTTTCACTTTTTATAGTTTTTGTTACCATTGTCCTAGTATTGTCTTAATATTATTTAAAGTTTCCGCTCATTTTTATGATTTTGCTGAGTTCCAACTGGGAAAGTCAAATCCAATTATGAATAAAACCAAAAAATAAACTTACCTTCCTTTCAGCTTCAAATCCAGAACCAAATCTTCCAGCTTGCGTAATTCATATTTAATCGCATCAACTTTCCGCCGGATTTCATTATCCCTAAAATCAAACTTCAGCAATTCCCCATAGAGCATATCCACCTGATCTTTGATGTGGATAACTTTCTCCGTATGCCCTTTTCCCGCTAGGAATACCGCCCGGCGCACCAATTCACCTGGCAGATCCGCCAGCCCCAGGATGAATTGCTCAGGAATTACTTTTAAATCAGGAAAATTACCATTTTTGACAAATTCATAATATAAAATAGCTTCCACATACTCTTGAATGGCAATTTTGAAGCTGCCCTCATAAATCATCTTTTTGCTGTGGGTAGCAATTTTTTCTAACTCCTGCTTTTCCTTTTCGATTTGCTTCAGTAATTGCCCGGCTAATTCAATCTCATCCCGATGTACCGCATAAATAATCTGCTTGCTCAGTTTAAGGACATCCCGGCTTTTTTTAATTAGATGTTCCCGTTCCTCATCGTAGTCCTGTATTTCCTTGCGCAACTTAGCAAAATTAATCATAGCTAGAAAAACTAGATACTTCTTTATAATTGTTTTGGTATATAATCAGAAAAAAGAAATGCTTAAAAAATAATACCTGCCAATCCCAAAATAAAACAAAACATTTATATATCCTCCCCCTCATTTTGAATCAACCGCAGAGGGGGTACAGATAAAATGGAAGATGCAAGACCGTTAGATACGCTGAACGCAGCGCGCAATAAAACCGTCATGGTTGATTTAAAGAATGGATTTCGCTACAGTGGCAAGTTAAGAGCTTTTGACATTCATATTAACATTGTCCTTGATGATGCTGAAGAACATCACAATGGAGAACTGAAACGAAAGCTTGGCACGGTCTTCCTGCGCGGAGATACCATTACCGTCATTTCACCTTCATAAAAATAGACTTGTTGTGAGACAAAAAAATGACCAAAGGTACACCCAGCATGGGGAAAAAAAGTGGCAAGACCGGTCACTTCCGCTGCAGGCGCTGTGGAAAACATGCTTATCACATTCGTAAAAAACGCTGCGCCTCCTGTGGATACGGTGCAACGACAACGACTCGGCAATATGCTTGGAACAGCAAGAAAAAACCACGGGTAAAATAAGTTTTAGAGGAGATTGCTATGGGACTTCATGATACTCTGGAAAGTTTGATACTCATCGGTGGCGCTGGAGAAAGCACCTCCCAGAACGATATTTTAGGAAACGTTCTTTATTACGGGTCTATGGGAGCTATAGCCGTAGGCACTGTGTTTGCCCTCGGCACTCTTTATTATGCACACGGAGAGTATAAAAGACAAATAGATTTATGGGAGAGAGGAGGAATAATACCTATTGAAGGAACCATAGAAAGAATTTATCCAAAATATAATCCCAACGATGGGGAACAATTAGAATTGAAATTCTGAGAATAAACCTTCAGAACATATAAATCTTTATATATCCCCTTACTCCTATCACAGCTTCTAGAGGTGTTAGAGAGGTAACTACAATGGGAAATTATGCTACTGTAAACAGCAGCGAATTAGAGCTAACTGCAGGTACTTTCTATGGACGAATAACTCCAGCAGAAGCCGATATGGTCAGAGCAACCGTTGATGATGTTGCCGGCTATCTGAAAAGATTAGAACGAGGACCATTTCTTATTGCCGGAGTGGGCTCAGTTCTTCGCTTTGAAGACCCTGAACTGGCAAAAGATATTGACCTTGCTGTTGTTGGATTGAAATACACTAAAGATTTAGGAAAATCAAGAACCCATACTTTTGACCAAGTCATTAATTTTACCGAATGTGTTGAAGGATATTTTAAAAGATTAGTTGCAAAGTTAAAAGAAGGACGAGAAGAATACAGTCTCTTACAAGGAAGTGATACTACTTTTTCAACAGGGAGTGGTCCATTTGAAGGCTGGAATGATGGATTTGCAGGACGAAAAGACGGTTCTTCAGTAGAAGTTCGCTCACATCTGGAAGAGTTCGGGGGGTATGATTCTAAAGGACTACAAATTAAACACCAAGGATCAAGACCAGTCGATGTTCAGTTCTCGTTTAATCAAACGCCCGAAGAATGGAAAAGAAATCAGGAAGGATTACGAAATTCTCTTTTTGATCATGGAGAAAAATCAGATAAATTTTTCTATGAAATTCTTCTAGAACATTGATAATTATTTTTTAATTTATTTTCTATATTTTCTTTAATTACTTGAATGCCCTTATAAACCAAACTTCCCATTAACATAATCTTCGCAGAAATCTTGAACATTGGGGGCAACTGAATATCCCTTATACTGCTTCAGAGGCAGCCACACGATATCCCTAAACAATTCTGGTTCCCTGATTCGAGGAATTTGTCCTGATAGTATTTGCGCTAAATATTTATGGCTTCGAAAATCCCGGCCATCAATGGAAAAATCTTTCCATCCAATATATCTGACAATGGTAACATCACAGCCGATTTCTTCCTTGGTTTCACGAAGAGCAGTCTGTTCCAGCGTTTCCCCCGGTTCTGCTTTCCCGCCCGGAAATTCATAATGCTTATGCTTCTTTTTCCAGATAAGCAGAAGTTTGCCGTCTTCAATAATCACACTTGCGGATAATTCAATGATCGCCATCTTGAGTAAAAATTATAATGTAGTTAAAAATATTGTGGCAAAAAGTCCTATTAAAACCAGGAGCATACCCAACCCAAGAAAGCCAAAAAAATCCTTACCTACTTCCCAAAACTCTCCATACAACTCTTCCTAATCTCGCTATTCTTAATCGCACCACAGAGTTTTACTTCATTGCCCTCCTTGGCAATTTTATAACGGCAGGCATCCACATCGATGGGATTCTCCAGTTGCGCACAGAGCTCCATATCCCGAAGATTAACTGCCACTTTATACACGCAAACTTCTTTCTCTTCTTCACCTAAAAATTCACATAATAAAGAATTATTGGTAGCTAAAGCGATAGTCTTAAAACAATCCATCCGTTGACTATCCGATTGAATTAACGAACAATACACATCTTTATTATTTTGGATCGCCAGATGATAATGACAATTATCTTCCCAATATCTACCGGTGATTCTCTGGCACAGCGTATGATCATTATTGATCTCCGCCACCTGCTCCAGACAGCCAAACTTGATATCCTCAGTAACTATCAACGAACATACTGCTGCATCTTTCTTAAGCTTCGCCAACTCCGTCACACAGCTATCGCGAAAGGTAGCATCCTTCATCTTGCTGCACTTCAAAGCTTCAAAGTAACAATTATCCTTCGCTTTGCCTTCTAAAGCAAGACAATTATCCGGTTCTTTTACCACCAGACCAGTGAAAGAAGCACAGGCAGTCAGTAGTAACAATAAACCAGCTATCAACAAGACTAAATATCGCATACTATCCTCAAGTAGATAACCGCTTTTAAGCTTTATGAAAAAACCGCCTATACACTCCACCTCCACAAAATATAAAAAGGGAACAATTTACCCAGCAAATACTATGTTCCTCAACACCCTCTATGAACAGCCATTCCTATTCCTAGTATTCTTCTTCATTCTCTCCCTCTGGAGCATGCTCTGGAAAGGATTTGGGTTATGGTTCTCCGCCCGTAATGAACAAAAAGGGTGGTTCCTAGCTATACTCATCATCGACTTAGCCGGTCTATTGCCCATCATCTACTTAATCTGGTTCAAGCCAAAAAAAGAACCTGAAAGCAGCGAAGAAAAAGTCTTTAAGATAAAGACCACTTCCAAAAGGAAAAACCGGAAAAGATAAGTATACCTTCTATTTCTGGAATTCTTCTATTTCTACTTTGCCTTTCTGAACTTTGAGGGAATACTCTTTACGCTCACGCAGCTGAGCAATCTTGTTCACTATCTCCGGAAGGATAATCCTATCTCCTCGGAACTGCAGGCTAGTTACTACTTGCTGCGGTTCACCGTTATTTACTACAATTTGCTTCATCACCGTTTCACCCGCCCGTTCTTTCTTGCGCTGCACTTCCTGCTCCGTTCGCTGAAACATATATTTCGCTATTTCCCCCGACAGGTCAACCGGCGATACTTTACTTAAGCCTTGAAGCCCGGGAGAGATATTTGCTTCAATAACATAGGGGCCTAAAGGACTTTCTAAGATATCAACACCGCATATTTCTGCTCCCAGCACTTGGGCCGTATCTAACGCCAGATTGATGGCTTCACGAGACAGTTCCACCCCTAAGCCCGTGCCGCCAGCATGGATATTAGCCCGTTTTTCTTCCTTCTGCGCTTTCCTCCTCATAGCCGCAACCACTTTCTCACCAACGACCAATACCCGGATATCCGTCCCATCCGTTTCAATATATTCCTGAATAATGAACGGCTGATTAAGCGCCCCTAAAGCATCCAGCAGCGAGGAAGCTGAACTAAACGAATCCGCAAACATCACCCCCTTGCCTTGCGTTCCCTCCGGAAACTTCATCACCACCGGATAATGGACTCTCTTCAACACTTCTCGGGCCGTGTCAATAGTCGATGAAACATACGTCCTCGGCATGGGGAGATTATACTGCTGCAACACTAAATGAGTCAAAAGCTTGTTATGGACCAGCGTAAAAGCGTTGGCAGGAAGAGGCATGTACGGAACTTTGCCCTCCAGTAACGCCGCTATCGAACGCAGCAGGTTAGCATAACGGAAAGAACCCTTGACATACACGCAGTCATAGGTATCAAATTTTTTGCCTTCATAGAAAATACCACTTTCCTTCCCTAACCTTACTTCTATTTTCTTCAGATTAATTTGATCGACTTGTGTAAAATATTTTTTCATCGCTTCTGCTATCATCAAAGAAGTGGTACTCCCCAGGGAGATAATTGCTGCTTTCATGGTTTTCCCCCCCGGTTCGGATCAATCAAAAAATTTCCCTTTCGCAGAATATTTTGCCCCACGAGTAAAGGATAGGTCATATGCCCCCGGTCAGCGAGACTGAATTCAGCATTGAGAACCAGCCCCTCCATTCGTATCCGTGCATACACTACCGGACGTTTTTTAGTTCCTGATGCTGACTTGATAACCTTAGATTTGGTGCTCGACTCCAGCTCCAGATCTGCCGCCAGACGGGAATCGATGGAAGAAAACGTCGCCCCCGTATCAATTCTCGCCCTTACCCTCTTCTCTTCACCATTCTTGCCCAGGAGAGCCACTTCCTCGGTAAGGCCTAAAATAACTTTATCTGAAGTCATAACCGCATAATTTCTCTTTCCTCTTATAAGGTTTTTGCTTTGGAAACATTTTTAAAGCATCCCCCTCTTTTTCAGCCAGATGCCCTGGTGGTGTAGCCCGGACTATCATCCGGCACTTTCGCAAACTTTTAGAAAAAGTTTGATCAAAACAGACTCTTCGAGAAGTTTAGAGAAATGCCGGGACCCGGGTTCGAATCCCGGCCAGGGCACATTTTTTCTAAGATGGGGTATAATAATAAATAATAGATTCAACCGGCTGTTCCGGAAATATCCGGAATCCTGTTCTAAATTTGAGATAAGACATTTGCCCCTAGCAGAGGGGTATAAATATCGATAAGAACTGCATTCTAAGGAAATATCCTTTTCTCCATGAAAAATTACACCACCGTTATTTGAATCTTATTCTTGGCCGTAGGTTCTATAATTGCTTCCTGCCCTTTCTTAAGATTTAAGAAATCCACAATTACTTTGGGGACTTTAACATCCAAAGAAGAACCAGAAGTGCCGAGACGGGTTTTTCGAGCTAATCCCCATATTCCAGCTTCTTTGGCTTTGATTTCAATCTTTTTGCTCACTGAACCTTCAAACACTGTTTCTTCACAGACTGGACACACAAAAGCATCAAATTTACCCAGAGATATCCCCAATTGAATGAATTCTACTTTTTTCTCATTAAATTCTGCTTTTTCACATTTGTAACATTTCATATTTTCACCCGTTGGTAAATACTGTTTTAATAAGATACTTTGCTCCAATAATTTTATAGGCAACTGAATAATAACTATGAACTGCGAGCAGACCATCAGTCTGCCTGTATTTTGACCCTCTTTCCAAAGCTTCTATAATCTGTGATACTGAAATTCCCTCGATGTGCATCTTTTCTTGGGCGTGCTTAGTAATGATTAAATCATTTTCAGTTAGCATCATATACGCCTCAATACGTACTAATACGTATTACTTCTATTTAAGCTTTGCTGAAAAAAAGTGAAGCAGCACCCCAGTTATATCGGAAAGTAATTTCTCAGCTTTCTAAGCAAAAATGACCCCCTCTTAAGGATGTATCTCATTAAGGTGTTTATCTGATATATACTGAAGGCACTAATTAATCGAATAAAATACTTAGTGCTTTCATATATAGTTAACGCATTAAAATGGTCGAATATTTAGTGCGTTAACTATATACTCAAGAATATATTTATAAAATAAGTAGCTTTTTAGAAATCCATGCCCACCTTTTTACCCACCACCCTCAAAGAAGGAAAAAGATACTACTCAGATTTTGACAGTTTCGACGTCATCTTCATAACCGGCGACCCTTATTATGACCATCCTTTAAGCGGCATTGCCATCCTCTCCCGGCTCCTCGATACGAAAGGCTATAAAGTTACCATCATCCCCCAGCCCGAAAGCGATGAAGAGTACCAAGCCTGCGGAAGGCCAAATTATTTTTTCTGTATCACTTCCGGACTTCTCGATTCCATGCTCGCAAACTACACCCCTATGCTGCACCAGCGAGAAAACATCCTCGTACCCGAAAGAGCGCTCATGGTCTACACCCAGAATGTCAAGAAATTATTCCAAAATTCCATCACCATTTTAGGGGGTGTAGAAGCAACCATCCGGCGATTCACTCATTTTGATTATAAAGAAAATAAACTACGGCGAGGAATTCTCAACGACACCAAAGCTGATTTGTTATTGTTTGGCAATGCCGAGCGATCGATTCTAACCGTACTAGAACGAATGAAAAAATTATCTGAAATCAAATCATTTGAAACAATCAAAGACCAATTGGATTTACCTTCCATCGATGGCGCTGCCTTTCGAATCAAAAAAGAACACCTACCAAAAACCATCCGAAACCTCCCCAGCTACGAAGACTGCCTGCAAGATCCTTTAAAATTCAATTTATTAACCAGAATTCATTACCTGCTTCCTGATGATGCTTTCATCGAACCCTGCGGGCTTGGACTCATCCAGCACAATCGCCCCGCCCATACGCTGCAGGAAGAAGAAATGGACCTCATCTATGAACTCCCCTACACCCGGCAATTGCACCCTCAATCAAAGAATCGAAACTTCAACCAGCTAATGATAGAAAAATTAGAAGCCTCCATCATCATCGGACGGGGATGCTGGGGCAGCTGCACTTTCTGTGTCATCCCCCTCGTGCAAGGCAAGGAAGTAGCCAAACGAAGCAAAGAAAGCATCATCAGAGAAATCGAACAATTATACCAGTCAGGAGTTCGTAAAATCAACGATTTAACCCTGCCTACGTTAAATATGTACGGCTCATATTGCAGCTTATACGATGAAGCTCAGCAGATATACTCACCAGTGATTGAGAAAGACATCACGGTCTATAATAAAAAGAAATATTGCAACCAGCAGTGCGTGGGCTGTCCTAAGCGAGTCCTGAGTGATGACCTGTATCCACTGCTGGAAGAGATTGAAAAACTCCAGCAGAAATATCCGGGAACATCCCTGGAACTGCGAAGCGCCATACGGCACGATATAATCTTAAACCAGAAGAAATTGTTTCGAAAAATCATGCAGTTCACCTCCAGACTAAAAATAGCCCCCGAACACATCTCTGACACCGTGCTCAAAAATATGAATAAAGCCACCAAAAGCGCCTTTGATGAATTTTTGAAAGAATATCAATTAATTAATCAAGAGCAAGGCACCCATAAGAATTTAGTGCCCTACTTCATCGCCGCCCATCCCGGAACCACTCTCAAAGATATGGAAATCCTCAAAAAATATTGCCGGGAGAAAGATATCTACGTCAATTTAACCCAAGTCTTTACCCCCACCCCTGGAACAGCCGCAACCGCCATGTATTATACCGCCGAAAATCCACTCACCCGGGAAAAAGTCTATGTCCCCCGAACTTTTCGCGAGAAGAAAGACCAGAAGAATATATTGTTGGGAGTAACTTCCGCCGATGCTGAATTAGTTGATGAGAATGGGTAAATGTACCTCCTTCATCCACTAAAATTACCATTTTCCTGTCAACTCAACAATAGAGTCATAGAACTGATCAAAATTAAAATTGCGATCTGACAGATCAATATATTTTCGTACACCCGCTTCATGGCACCGGCGCTCTACCTGAGGAATTAACCTACTTTTACTAGGATGATACGCCGATGCCACCAGTATAGGGGTGTCTTTATTGACTGAATCTTTTTCCTTAGTCCTTTGGACCACTCGCAGCGCAATTCTCCAATAGTCGGGATTTTCGCCAGCCGGCCTATTCTCCATTATCTTTTTCATCACCGGGTCGGTATAATCCGGCCCTGGCGCAATGTCCAAGTCAGTGATAATCAAAGAATACTTCCTGCCGGAAACAAAATCCTCTAAGGCCGGAGAAGCCCATCGATGATGGTGTGTTTCTATCTCACGCTCGATAAGTTATAGATAAAAGGCTCGATATAACTTTTAATGTCTGTAACCCAGGCAATATGCTTGGTCATAATCCAGTTAGCCTTAAGTCCTATTTATATGACTTATGATACTAAAATATTATTGGTGTAATCTCCCTATTGCCACAGAAGTAGAATCATACTGATTAGATTTGGGTTAACCAATATTCATGATGGGTAAGCACACCTTTAGCGCTTATGGTTACCGCTGGATCATCAGCCCGGATAATTTTATAGTAACCTGGTACTATTTTAGTCCCATTGAAACAATAAGGAGTACCGGCTTGAGGCCTACAGTCTATTTCCTGCCCTTTCTTAAGATTCAAAAAGCTATCAACAACCAAAACACTAAGTTCTTCAACGCCCCGCTTGAACACTAATTTGGTTTCCTCTCGGGCAGAAAGCCTCACTTCAATAGCCATAAAAAGTAGAGGACAGGAATCATTTATAATATTTTTGTTTCTGGAAGATATAGTTTTCAAGGGCACTGCATATTCCGGACTAATCTTTTTTAAACAAAGCCCCATTTTAAAGCACTATGATCAATATAATTACCATTACCCAAGCCCTCTTGGAAAAAAATTCCATCTTCATCGACACCAGAACCCCAAAAGAATATGCCGAAGATCATTTACCAAGCGCCGTCAATATCCCCATCTTCTCCAATGAAGAGCGAGCCATCATTGGCACCATGTACAAGCAAGTATCCAAAGAAAAAGCCATCGAGAAAGGAGTGGAATTGTTCTCGCAGAAATTACCGCATTTTATGGCTCAGATCAACCAGTACAAAAAAAAACAATTGCTTATCTATTGCTGGCGCGGCGGCATGCGCTCCCGTACGGTTACTGCGTTACTCGAATCATTAGGATACCAAGTCAAGCAGATCGAAGGAGGCTATAAGGCCTATCGCCAGTATGTACGGGAAAAATTGCACAGCTATCAATTGAAGCCAAAGCTGATAGTCCTTTGGGGCCTCACCTGCACGGGAAAAAGCGGATTATTGAAGCACTTTCCAAATTCCATCGATTTGGAAAACCTTGCCCAGCATCGCGGCAGCTTATATGGTGCCATTGGCTTGCATCCCCGCTCCCAGAAACAGTTTGAAAATCTATTGCTCAAAGAATTAGAAAGGTTGAACCACGAAAAATATATTCTGGTCGAGGGAGAGAGCCGCAAAATTGGTGACGTGCAACTGCCAGAATTATTCTATACTGCCATGAAAAAAGGAATACCGATTCGCGTGCAGCGCTCCCTGCAGCAAAGAGCGGAGTATGCAGTTTCACGGTATTTCAATAAGCCGGAAGACATTGAGAACATTAAACAAGTAACCCAGAAATTATGGAAAGTCATCAGCAAACAGCGCCAGCAGGAAGTGCTGCAATTACTCCATCAAAAACACTATATTGATGCCGCTAAAATCCTGCTTGAATTTTATTACGACCCCTTGTATGAGCATACTTTGAATAAGATAGAGTACGCCTTTGAAATACACAACGAGATAGAAAAGAACGCAGCAGAAGAAATTAAACAGAAGATAGCTATTCTAGTTTAACAATATTTATAAGAACGAAGCCCAAGCATAAAAATAGCAACTCATAAAGAAACCGGAGGCACCACCATGGAAACTCGCTATAGCAATAAAATCCAAACAGAACCGCTTTGGAATACGCCTTATTCCCCACGATTACGGGATGAATTACTGGAAGAAACACGTCTCCCAAAAATGATTCATGATCCTCAGCAATTAAAAAGCATGCATCCAGCGTTAACTGCCCTCTTAGAACAAACTCCCGGAACAAGAATAGAGTTGGAAGTGGTAGAATTCGATCGTACTTCCGCCGCCCCTGTCTACGCCCAGCCATCACTGGTGAAGTCAAGGGGATACTTGCTGGTGGTGAAATCCTATGGACACAGCGGAAAATTTGATGGACCCCATATAGAAACACAGTACGAAGACAGCTTTGGGATAATTGAAAGTATACCTCTTTTACGTCATTTTAATGCTCAGGAATCTCTTCAAGCCTTACCAAAACGCAGAGAATTGACAGTGGGATCAAAAAGATTCCATCAACTAAGCAAGTACCTTATTGGTCAACCTACCCGAATTCTCCGCTGGGAAGATAAGACCGTAGTATTCCATAACCAATCACTGGAAGAGCAGTTAGCAGAATTTGAAGCGGGATTACGAAAAAGAGAAAATTGAGAAGAAAAGGGGACTGCTTTTTACCTTCTCTTATGGTATCATCGATTTTCCCAGCAATTCATGTAACTCATCAATCGTCTGCACTTTTCCAATCTTTGCTCGTATCACCTTCCCCCCAACTTCCCCTTTGGTAAAATGCATCGCCTGCAATCGAATGCTGGCAAAAGGAATCGTGGGATAATTGCGTGCATAGTCCAGATACCGAAAGAAAAATTGAATTCGCTCCGCTGCACTGATTTCTCGATAGGTTCCTTTCTCCAAATAGTCATTAACCTGCGTAAACAAAAATGGATCCTGGCAGGCTGCCCGTCCGATCATCACATAATCACAGCCCGTCTCATCAAGCATTCGCTTGGCATCTTCCGGAGTGCGAATATCTCCATTGCCAACTACCGGAATTTTTACCAGCTGCTTCAATTCCTTGATTAGCGACCAATTCGCTGTTCCAGAATAATGCTGCTTGACCGTTCGAGGATGAAAGGTAATCATCTGCAAACCCTCCTCCTCTGCAATGAGGGCAATCTCTCTCCATTTATCCGGCGCAGAAACTCCCGCCCTGATTTTGACCGTAACTGGCTTATCAGTAGCTTTCACCATCGTCCTAAAAATCTTCCTGGTCAATTCTGGCTCTTGCAGCAAGGCCGAACAGGCCATCTGCTCCGTAATATGTGGAGCTGGACAGCCCATATTGTAATCAATGATATCAAAATGGGGAGAAACTATTTTGACCGCTTTTTCCAAAGCCTGCAAATCTGATCCAAAGAGCTGTATTGCCACCGGACGTTCTTCTTCAGAGTACTCGATGAACTCTTTGATGCTCTTCAACTGCGCTCCTTTATACACCACCGCATGAATATTGGTAAACTCAGTAACCACCAATCCTGCCCCCAGTTCCTTGCACAGCAAACGAAGAGCCGGATCCGAAACTCCTGCCATCGGCGCAAAGAAAGCTTTGCTGGAAAAAAGAGGAAGAGTCATGTTGCACGCTTTCGTTTTTTTGTTTTCTTCTCTTCAGCTTTCCTCAGAATATCTAAAAGCGCATTAGAGGAAGTAAGCGTATCCTGTTGCAGCGCCAGCAGTTCCGCTTCACTCTTTTCTCTAGGCTCTTCTTCCAACCACTGCTCTAATGTTAAGGTATCGCCAAAACGAATATGGTTTGGATTATACGGCACTAACGGTCTTGCCACATACTTAGAATGAGTGGCGATAACCAGCCCTTTTATTTTTGCGGGCAACTCATCCATGAATTTGGCAACATAATTCCCTAAAGCCATCTGATATCCATCAGAAAGGCCAATTTCCGGCTCATCGTACATCAGATAATGAGCATTCTGCCGACCCTTGCTCGTTTTTATGCCATTGATCACACTTTTCAAAGAAATGTTTCCGGTACTATCCCTCTCCTCATCACCAAATACCAAAGCACGTTTGATATCGCTCTCCGTTCGCAAGCTCATATCCACCAGAATCGGCTCCGTTTCCAGACGAAAATGGACATATGCTGCCATCAATCGGACAAAGAAACTCTTGCCGCTGGCATTCTCTCCGGTAAGCAGCAAGAGAGCAGACAATCCTGGGGTATACTGTACGGGAAGTACGCTCTTAAAATATTCCAAATCGAGTAATTGCCTAACAACTTTTTCCATGAAAGTCTTGAGAAGTGATTGCTTTAAATTAATTTCGTCTAAAATTTGTCAAAGAATAAGGAAGAAAACTATATTAACTCTAAACATATAGGTAGCACCATGAACACCAAAGCAGAATTGGTAGAATTCTGGCGTACTATACACTTTGATGAACAGTTGGTGCAGGCTTTTAGTGATATACCTCGGGAAGACTTCGTAAAGCCTTCCTTGCAGGAATTTGCCTATTATGACCAGCCCCTTCCCACCATACGTAAACAATCTATTTCTCAGCCAACCACAGTTATGCTCATGCTGCAAGCTTTGCAGGTAAAGCCCAATGAAAAAATATTTGAAGTTGGATCAGGTGTTGGATACCAAGCCTGCCTGTTGGGAAGATTGGTGGGAGAAGCCGGAAAAGTGATTACCACTGAAGTTATCCCGGAACTGGTTGCAGCTGCTCGCCAAAACGCTTCCAAATGCGGCCTCAACCAAGTGATAGTCCTGGAAGCCGATGGCAGCGAAGGGTATCCTCAAGAAGCCCCCTATGACAAAATAATAATTACCGCCGCCTGCCCTGCTATACCACCCCCCTTGATTGAGCAGCTCAAGGAAGACGGCATTGTCATTGCCCCCATTGGCGATTTAAAAAGCCAAACTTTGGTCAAGGGAACAAAAACAAAAGGGCATTTGGAACTTGAATTTCTTGGGCCATTTATGTTCGTGCCCATGAAAGGAAAGCATGGGTTTAAAGAAGTCGATATGTTCTATGATTGAAACTTAAATTCCTGCACTTTTTCCCAGGTTCCACCTTTCTTGGACAACAAAAATCTGTCAGCAATCCAGGTATAGCCTGCTAATGACGTCTGCCGTGGCATTCCCGCAAAGGCATTCTCCTTTAAGGAGCAGAGAGAGATATGGGGTTCAAAGAGCGAAGCATAATAAGGCGCACCGTAGATATGATAAACCGCCTGCCGTTCCGCATCCCGGGCGTATTTTTTCCCCAGAGGAGGGGTTTCTTTCCAATCGATGAACGGCCGCGATGCATCAATAATCTTGGTATGGAGCTGCATCAGCAAGGGCGCTGGCTTGATTTTTACAACCAAGGAACCGCCATCAAAGAGTTTCAGCCTATCTTCTAACACACAGGAAAATGACGGCTGCCTAATGCCGGCAAGAGCAGCCCTAAAATTATATTCCTGCCCAGGATTTACCATAATTCTCATCAGGCTGGAATGAAAGCCCAGAGCCGGACGATCATCAATAGACTCTCGAATCCCCCGGAGATACTCCTCAGCAACTGCAGTAAACTGAGGCGGAAGCGGCAGATGGATGAGATATTTCATTGGCTGAAGCTTAAAGCGATGGCTTATATTGTTTTCTATGGCCAATCATATTCTTTCCATTTTTGCCATCAGCTGAAGCAATTCCTCAAATGCAAACCGCTCTAAAGGAACCACCCGAAATTTTTCCTGATTTTTTGAGCTATACAAAATACGAGATTGTTCCAAATCCTGCAATAACTTTTCTTTAGAGATTATCCCAAAGAAACGAGTCTTGCCATTATCATGATTGCACACAATATGATAATCAGCGATCTTATCTTGTT
>Ga0209541_10006677_pt1 | contig 19579 bp, 24 predicted proteins | sample RifCSPlowO2_01_FD_184027 | JGI IMG/M metagenome (GOLD analysis project Ga0209541, IMG submission 184027) | Groundwater microbial communities from Rifle, Colorado - Rifle CSP2_plank lowO2_0.1 (SPAdes) (version 2) | ecosystem: Environmental > Aquatic > Deep subsurface > Groundwater | place... | reverse complement strand
TTAAAAAAATGCTTGACGAGCTTGATAAATTGAGTAAAGAACAAAACGCTGAGTTCAAGACATTCAAAGATTTGATTGTTGAAGGATAACAAATATATTCTCTAAAACATACAATTCAAAATATATGTTTTATTATCTTAATTGTTTAAATACACATTTTGATAATATATTTTATGAAAAGAGGTATTGGTTTAATTGTTTTAATGTTATTTTTATTGAGTGTAACAGTTGTAAATGTAGAGGCGAGAGATGCAATAGCTGTGAGTTCGCCCTTTGTTTATAGTTTTTCTCAAAATGGTATTTTATACGAAGCTGGCAGCGACGCTGAAACATCAAGCCCTTATTTTTGGCTTAATTCAGGAGCAAAATTAATAATTGAAAATGGTGCTGGAAGGACAATTCAGGGAAATTTATTATCAGGTGAAAAATGGAGATTAATTTATTATAACTCTAATCCTTTAGATACTGATAATGGTTATCATCCTCAAAATATCTTCAGATTATTGACTAGGCAGAAGTGGAAGAATGTATCACAAGAAGTTGACTTTAAAATAATTAAGGATCAATTGAGTAATAGTCCAAATAGACAAGGATATAATGGAATTCTTTTAATGAGTCGTTACTTAGATGGAAATAATCTTTATTACGCTGGATTGAGAACAGATGGACAAGCTGTTATAAAGAAAAAACAAAATGGAGTTTATTATACCCTCGCTTTACAAAAAGTTTTAGACGGAACTTATAATAGAGAAACAAATCCCAATTTAATTCCTAAGGAAAAGTGGATGGGACTTAGATCTGAAATTTATTCATACAAAGGTGAAGTTTATATCAATCTTTATCTGGATAAAAATAATGATGGTACTTATATTTTGTTAACTCAAGCTCATGATTATAAAAAAAGTCAGGGAACTCCTATTGATAAAAGTGGTTATACAGGAATTCGAACTGATTTTATGGATGTAGAATTTGATAATTATAAATTAGTTAATTTATAGTTTTTTATTCTTATTTAATTCATAACAAATTTATTTATAAATCAATAAACTACAGAATGGTAAAGATTTTTATATGCCGTAATTATATTCTATTATGGACAATGAGGTTGATAAAAAAAACATAATTGTTGAGGCATATGCAAAAGCAATTGAAGTGTTAGATTTATGCAAAACATCACATGGTTTCTTTGCAGCTTATCCGGGTTATGATGCATTATGGAGTCGAGATTCAATGATAACTTCTCTCGGAGCTTCACTTTTGGAAGAAAAATATCAAGAAACGTTCAAGCAATCATTAATCAATTTAGCAGAAAATCAAAGTGAACTTGGCCAAATTCCAAATGCCGTGGATAAATTTGTAAAAAAAGAAGGGAGGATTTCTCACGTTGATTTCAAATCTATAGATTCAACACTATGGTTTGTTATTGGACATTATATTTATTCTAAAAGATACAAAACTTCTGCAATGGAAAAAAGTTACACATCAAATTTAAACAAAGCATTAACATGGCTTTCATATCAAGATTTTAGTGAAAATGGGATGCTTGTCCAACAACCAACTTCTGACTGGTTCGACGCATTTCCACATCGATATGGACACACATTAAATACTAATATATTATATTATCACGTTCTTAAAATAACCGGACAAACATCAAAAGCTCAAAAATTAAAGATAATGATTAATGAAGATAAAGACGACAAACTATGGAGTGAAGAAAATGGTTATTACTATTCATGGAGATGGAAAAATCATGGACAATACAAAGAAATAGGAGATTTTTTTGAAACATTAGCTAATCTATTAACGATAATATTTGACGTAGCAAATGAACATCAATCAAATAAAATTTTAAATTACATAAAAAAACACCATTTAGATTTACCATACCCAGTAAAAACATTACACCCCCCGATAAAAAAAGGTAGCAAGTATTGGTATGATTATTTTGAAGATTGCGCAGCAAAAAAACCTTATAATTATTCAAATGCTGGAATATGGACTTATATAGGCGGATTTTACGTTTTAGCATTGATAAAAATGAATAAAATAAAAGAAGCAGAAAAACAATTAAAAAAACTTGCCGAAGCAAACATGCAAACTCCTTATTTTTCAGAGTGGCTTCATGGAAATACAGGAAAACCAGGAATTTCTCAATCCGGAAGCAATGAAGGCAATCAAGCATGGAATGCAGGAGTATATATTCTTGCTTACGAAAGTTTACTCAAGGGCAAGGTTTTATTATAAAATGATACCAATTGAAAAAGAAAAATTATTAATCTCACCAAAGAATATCAAACCATCCTCTAACCTATTTGAAGTTATAGGCACAATAAATCCTGGAGCTGAAAGGCTCCCAAATGGAGATATAGTATTATATGTTAGAGTTATAGAAAAATTAAAAAAAACCGAAGATAAAAACTATTTTTACGTTCCAAGATTTTCAGGAAAAAACAAATTTAAAATATTACTAGATAAATTTAATAAAAGTGCAACTATTTCAAATTCTGATTTAGATATAGTATTCAAGGACGGCACAAAAAGATTGACTTTCATTTCACATTTAAGAAGAGTTGTTCTTGATAAATCCGGATTTAACATAAAAAGCATAGATAGAAAACCAAGTTTTTTTGGAATAGAAAGTGACGGTGAATTAGGAATTGAGGATCCAAGAATTGTCAAATTAGATGGATTGTATTACATGACATATGTTAGTTTATCAAGGGAAGGAAATATTTCATCAAGTTATGCAATTTCAAATGATTTAAAAAAATGGGACAGAAAAGGAATATCATTTAAAGAACAGGATAAGGATGTGGTTCTATTCTCTGAAAAGATTAACGGAAAATATTACGCATTTCATCGCCCCGAAGGTAATTTTGAATTTTCACCACCTCATATTTGGATTTCATCATCCAAAAATATTAATTATCTTGGAAAACCTACACCTATTAAAATTGCAAATAGAGGAAGTTGGGATTATACCAGAGCAGGTTCAGGATGTCCACCAATAAAACTAGATAAAGGTTGGCTTTTAATTTATCATGGCGTTATTGATAAAAAAAGAAAAAAACACATAGATATGATTCACAAAATGATAAGTAAAATTTTTCACGTGAAATTAATTGAAACAACAATAAGATCAAAATATTGTGTTGGGGCCGCCATGTTTGATTTAAAAAATCCAAGTAAGTTGATTTCTAAATCTCCATTGCCCCTAATATATCCTCGTCAAAAATACGAACAAGGGACATTTGAAGACAAAGACGTTGTATTTCCAACAGGAATTGTCAGAGATTTGAACAAAGACAATTTATTAATCTATTCGGGAGGAGGAGATATAGTCACTACAGTAAAAAAAGTAAAATTAAGCAATATATTTAATAGTTTGAAGAAAGTTAATTTAAGATAATTAATTATAATTCGCCATAATAAAATCCAACATTTTCTTCGCAGAAACTTTATAATGAAAATTTTCTAGAGCATGTTTAGCAGCCTTTTCTCCCATTTCTTTTCTTAAATTATCGTCGGACAATAATTTTAAAGTACAATCAGCAAGTTGATTAACATCTGCCCTATAAGCAAAAGTTTTAGGTTCATCAAAAACTATTTGATGTTTTTCTTCAAAACCCATCCATGGATAGGCCCATTCTCTATCAAGTTTAACTTCATAAGCAACATCTACTAAAAAACCAGTTTCATTATGTTTTATCACATCTCTCGGCCCACCAACATCAATAGATATAACCGGCTTACCACAAGCCTGGGCTTCTAATTGTATCATACCAAATCCTTCTAATCTCGACGGAGCTGCATAAATATCACAAGCATTAATCAACATGGCCATAAAATCAGGAGAATAATTTCCAGTTAAATATATAATTCTATTCTTATCTAATCCTAATTTTTCAATTAAAGATTCTTCCTCAATTCCATGATTATCTGCAGAAAAACTTTCATTTACTTTAAAAACATATTTCCAATTCGGAAATTTATCCTGGATTTTTGCTATTGCTCTTAACATCTCTTGAGCACCTTTACTTGTAACATCTCCTCCTGCGGTAAATATCATCTTTTCATTTTCTTGAATACCAAGCATTTCTCTTAATTTTTTTATTCTTTCATCATTCAAAGAAATTGGATAAAAAACCTTATCATCGTATCCAATAGAACAAACATGAATATTATTTCCATGCATTCCATCTCGAATGTAAGTTTGTTTAACCCAACTACTAGTTGTAAAAATTAATGGCAAATTATTAAATGTGTCTTGATAATTAGCAACCCATCCGTCGGCATTAAACCAAGGTATTGCCTTCAATCCATGTTTCATTGGACTATGCAATACATCAGGAGAATCTCCCCAAAAACCTATTCCAATTACATAATCGGGATTAAATGCTTTATATGCCCATAATTTTTGCATATTATCTGCCCTATCACATTCTAAAACTTCAACACCAAGTTCTCTTAATCCCTTAGCAAGATAATAGCCTTGCAAACTTTGTCCATCAGTCTCAACAGGATAGGGGTATAAAAGTAGAATTTTCATTTTCCAATATTAAATGCTTCACACTTTCCCGAACACATTACTTCAAATCCTCCTTCTTGATATCCATACATATCTCTAATTAAACTTTTTTTCCTTTTAAAAATATCTTCACTCAACCCTATATATTCATCAGAATTTTTATTAGCGATATGAACAAATAAACCCCTATTAACAGTAGTTTCTATGTCTGTTTTAACATAAGAAAAAAATTTCAAATTTTTCGTTTTAATTAATCCATCATCAACAATTTTTTTAACAGCGTTATGAATCTCAATATGTCTTATATGTCCATATTCTCCATTTTCTCCATGTGTAAATATGACATCATATTCTTTAGAAGGTAAATTTGAAATTATTTTTTTAATAACATTCAAAATATCAATATGCTCCAACTTTTCATCATCTAAATCAGTAATTATCCCTTTAGCGTTCAACGCTTCACAGACCCTTAAAAACTTCGGCGCCCTGTCTTCATCATCTTTTCTACAAAGAGAAACAATTGTCCACTCCCACAAAGGATTCTTCAGAATAGTTCCACCCATCCAAATTACTTCATCATCCGGATGTGCTACAATTACAAGTGCTCGTTTAGATTTCATAAAAAATATAAAATTATTAACTTTTTAGTTTTTTCCCCGCCTTCTCATCAACAACAATCACCACATCTTTATGCTTCCTCAAAACACTTGCCGGCACTTCCTCGCTGATTTTTCCCTTTAGGGTTTTTTTAATTGCATCTGATTTTTCTTTTCCAAAAGCCAACAACAAAATCTTTCGCGATTTCATAATTGTCGCAATGCCGACGCTGTAAGCATATTTGCCTTTTATCTTAACTTTTCTTGTTTTTGATTTAAATGACGAACCTGGTTCATTAAAAGCAATATGCGCATTCTTTCCAATTCCCAAGATCTGTAAATCTATTCCCCCATCTTTCTTAATCTTCTCATCATACTTAGAACCACTTGACGACGGAAAAAACGTATTTTTTTTATCAACATTAACTTTCCTAAACAAATGTTTATTCATATATTTCCTATAACTACCATCAACATACTCATCCAAATTAAAAGTCTTAATCCTAGAAAAATCAACCCCACTCTTCGCTAATTCTTTATACAACGGAATCATTGTTCTTCCAGTAGCCAAACCAAGAACAGAATTAGGTTTTTTCTTTATCTGATTAACAATTATTTCAGAAGCTTTTTTTGCAACTTCTTTTTTGTTAAGAACAATTAATATTTTCATTTATACCTCTTTTCTTAATTCTTCATATTCTTCTTTACTTATATTTATTTGTTTTAGTATTTCTCTCAATAAACCCTTTCCCAAATCCTCGTTTCCGTGAATCGGAACAACAGTTCTTCGTCCATCTTCATGCTTGTATCTTACATGACTGCCTTTTCCCTGAACTTTTTCAAAACCAAACATTTCAAGAATTTTGCAAAACTTTTTTCCAGAAATAGTAATTAACTTTGTCATTTTACATGACTGGCTTTTTTTCAATCTGAATCTTTTGAATACCTATAAATTTCAGAGGATTGACCTCTTTGTTATCTGCTTCAAGGCATAATTCAATTGCTTCTTTAATCCTTTCTAAAACTTCATTCAATGTTTGCCCTTGGGTATAACAACCTTCGATTTCTGGAACTTTTGCTACATAAACCCCATCTTCATCTTGCTCAATAATGATAGTGAAATCAAGTATATCTTTTTCCATAAAATACAGAAGAAACCCCTGCTTAAAAAATTATCTATTGTGACTATTTAGAAACTAGTGAATAATAATGTAATAATGGGAAGGGGTTATTTAAGTTTTTAGAAAAATATATAATCCTATTTATGATAAATAAGTCATGGAAATAGTCAGAAGTTTTAATAAATTAGGTAAAGAGGATGTAGCAATAGCCGGAGGAAAAGGAGCTTCTCTTGGAGAAATGACGCGTTCAGGAATTCCTGTTCCAGAGGGTTTTGTTATACTTTCTAATGCATTTGATCGATTCATTGAAGAAACGGATTTGAACGTCGAAATAGACACTATTTTGCATAAAGTCAAGCAGGATGATATCAATACCATTGAAAGCGCGTCAGAAAAAATCCAATCTTTAATACTCAATGCAAAAATGCCAAAAAGTCTGAGAGACGAGATTACTAGAGATTATAAAAAACTTGGATCAAAATATGTTGCTGTTCGTTCAAGTGCGACTGCAGAAGATTCTGCGAGCGCTGCTTGGGCAGGACAATTAGATTCTTATCTTAACACAATAGAAAAAAGTTTGCTTGAGAATGTTAAGAAATGTTGGGCCTCGCTTTTTACTCCTAGAGCTATTTTTTATAGAATTGAAAAAGGATTACACAAAGAAAAAGTTTCAGTTGCTGTTGTTGTGCAAAAAATGATAGAGAGTGAAGTTTCGGGAATTGCTTTTTCAGTTCATCCTGTAACACAAGACAAAAATCAAATAATTATTGAAGCTGGCTACGGACTTGGAGAAGCGATTGTTTCAGGACAGATAACTCCAGATAGTTATGTTGTTGAAAAATCTCCAAGAAGGATTATTGATAAAAATATAACAAAACAGGAAAAAGGTTTATTCAAACTTGAGAAAGGAGGAAACGAATGGAAATCTGTTAAAGACGGCAATACTCAAAAATTAAACGACAAAGAAATTTTGGAATTAAGCGAACTTATTTTAAAAATTGAAAAACATTATGGTTTTCCCTGCGACATTGAATTTGCCAAGGAAAAAGGAAAATTTTATATTGTACAAAGTCGGCCGATAACGACGTTGAGTGATAAAAATGATGGGAAGGAAAAGAATCTAGTTAGAAAATTTAAAGATGAAATCCAGAACGATGAGTTATTAGTTCTTAGAGGAAAATTTATACCTTTATTTGTAATGACTGACTGGCTGAACTTTTATGATAAGACATTTCAAAGAAAGAAAGGGATTTATCCTATTTTAAGCATACAAAAAAATGGAATCTTTGCTTGTTATTTGAGTCGAACTAAATATTTAGATGTTTCAAGAGAAGGTATTCAAAGATATATTGAGGATGAAAGATTTAAAGATATTATAAATAAGAAATATGAGAATATAAAATTAAAAATTAATAAATTTTATGAGGGATATTTTTTAAAGAAATCTAAAAAGGATACGGACCTTCTTGATATTTTGAAAACATCGGAAGAATATTTGCATGAACTCGTAGCTATAACGTTATTCATTGATTTTTTAGATTCAACTATCCTTAAAAAGACATATAATGAAAATGGATTTGTTCTCAACTATGATAAGATCTTTGAAGTGTCGAATATCTATGATTTTGCTTCTTTTGATTTGAAGAATAATGTTGAAATTCTTAAGTGGAATAAAAGAAATGTTGAATATTTAAAACATGTTTATACAGGATATTCTGCTGCTCCAACAAAAAAAGAAATTGAAAACAAAATTTCAAAGATCGATTTAAATGCATTGAAAGATGAAATTACAAAATCAAATGAAGAAGTTAAGAGAAAGTCTCAAGAAAAGGTGAATCTTAGAAAAAAACTTAATTCTAAAGAAAGATCCGTTGAGGATTTTTTAAGTTGGATTATCGAAATGCGGGACGATAGAAAATCTCTTATGAACAAGATGGAAGTTCTTATGAATGAATCTGTAATATTATTATATCAAAACTGGAATGTTGATGATAAATTGTCTCTTTATTCCTATGGATTTGAAGTATTAAAAGGTAAAAAATTTATTTTAGAAAATATTGACCATATCAAAAGAAGACAAGGAAATTTCGTGAACCTTTATTTTGGTGGGGAAAACTATTTTGAAAAGTATGATGATTTAGATAATGAATTTAAGGATTTTGAATCACTTGATGAACCAAAAAAAGATATAACAATTATCCGTGGACAGACGGCAAATAAGGGCAAAGTTAGGGGGTATGCTAAAGTGATCCTTGATCCGAAAAAGAATCATTCGTTTATGGATGGAGAAATTTTAATTACTGGAATGACTCGTCCTGAGTTTGTTCCTTTAATGAAAAAGGCTGCTGCAATTGTGACAAACGAAGGGGGAATTGCATGCCATGCGGCAATTGTTTCTCGTGAATTAAACAAGCCATGTGTTATAGGAACTAAAAATGCAACAGAAATTATACGCGATGGCGATTTAGTTGAAGTAGATGCTGATAATGGGATTGTGAGGATAATAAATAAAAATGAAATTAGCTCACTAATTTACGAAGATCTTTTCAACCATGATTTTCCGTTGATTTTAGCACAAATAAATAATCAAGGAGAATCTGTGGAAAATTTGCCTTGGAGTAATGAGCCTTTTATATATAAACCATATTGCATTCATGCAAGAATTGATGGAATGCTACATTATCTTTATGATTCTGATGGTGTTGAATGGAAAAAGATACATGCAGGAAAATTCAATAAAGAAAAGTGTATTAAAGAATCTTATAAACATTATAATGCAATTAAAGAGATTGTTGAAAACGAAACTGCATTGAGTCGAAAAGAACTCGTTACGTTCTGGAAAAAGCTCAAACAAGCATGGATATGGTTTGATTGTTTTTTTTGGATGACTGAATACTACGAAAGAGAAGGCAAACCTATCGACAATCTACTTAAATTAAGAAAAGATACGGAGTATATAGTTCCCGGAGCTTCAGGATGTTTGAGAAATACTTTAAAAAAATTATTTCCAAATGATGAAAAATATATTGACGTTATAACTTATGAAGAAGCGATTTCTGGTAAACTTCCTCAAGAAACTGTCCTCAAAAAAAGATTAGAAGAATTTGCTTATACAGATAATCAACTCTTTGAAAATGCCAACGAAGCAATGAAAGCGTATAATATTGAATTGAAAACTGATCAATTAAATTCAAACCAAAACGAACTAAAAGGTCAGATTGCATATTCAGGAAAAGTGGTAGGAAAAGTAAGAATCATTGAAAAAAGATCTCAACTAAACGATTTTCAAAAAGGGGAGATTATAGTTTCATCTTCAACAACTCCTGATTTCTTGCCGGCAATGAAATTGTCCTCTGCTATTATCTCTGAACATGGAGGAGCAATTTCTCATGCAGCGATAACTTCAAGAGAATTAAAAATTCCTTGCATTGTTGGAGTTAGAAATGCAATGACTAAAATTAAAGATGGGAACATTCTAGAACTTGATACTGATAAAGGGGTTATAACAATTCTAAAATAGCCAGTGTAACAATAAATATTCCTATAATGCTTTGTTTTTTCTTTGATTTAGCATGATAATCCAGATGTCTTTGTGCTCTTTTTTCAAGATGTTTTTCTCCTCCAATTCTTATAATCTCTCCATCTTCTTTTATTTCATCAGGAGATAAAGAACTATCTAGCAAATAAACTTTAGCTGATAAACCTGATTGTTTTGCTGCTTGAGCCATTGCATGGGCATTTGCCTCGGTATCTTCTATTCCGTAAAATCTATCTCCTTTTTGAACTCCCATCTCCTGAAAGATAGAATACCATGTATCTGGAATTTTTTTACTCCCTACATCTAAACTCGATCTTAGATCCTCTTCTTTAAATGGAGAGTTTCCATCTGTAATTTGATGCAAAAATTTAACAAGAAAACTATTTTCACTATCTGAGATTATAGTATTAACTCCACCATATTCTTTTATTTTATGTGCAAGTTTAATCATCCTTTTATTTGGATATGTAGGGAGTTCTCCGGATAATGTAGCATCTTGAAGTTTTCTAAGTGCTTGGCGATAAGCAGCTTTGTCATTTTCTACAACAGCTTTATGATAAAGATCGGGATGTTTTTCTTTTAAGTAATCATAAGTCACATCATCATTTTCCTTTTTATTACCTGTAGGACTCCAACTAAATAAAGGTCCATTTGCATCATATACAAACCATGTTTTCTTTTGTTGTTTTACCATTTTCACAACTTCCTCCCTTGTGGAATTTTTGAAAGTTTTTCGTCAGCAGTTATTAGTTCACAGCCATGAATTTGTGCGAGTGCGGCATACATACCATCGTAAATTGTTAAATTATATTTTATGCTTAATTCAATTGCTTTATCTACAATAAACTGATTTGTTTTTTCAACATGAAATTGAAAATTCCAAAGATAAGAATTAGCTTCAAATAAATCTTTATCAGATTTCTTTTTGTATTTTAGTGCATTAATGACCTCAATAAATGTTATTTCTGGGACAATAAGATCAATTTTATTTTGAATATGTTCTTCTTGAATTTTTAGTGCTTCTATGGTTTTTTCTTCAACAATAAACCACTTTACTATAATAGATGCATCAATTATTTTCTTTTGTCTCTCCATTCTCTAATTATATCTTCAGCTTTTTTTCCTCCTGAAAAAACTCCAGATTTTCGAATACGTTCCATTCCTTTTGCTGCCTCTATAGACTTTTTCATATCAACATCTTCCATCTGATTTATTTTTTGAGAGATAGATTTTCTTAAGACAGCACTCCAATTAATTTCATTATGTAATTTCATACGCTGATGAAGTGACTTATCTATTCTCAGAGATATTATTGTTTCGTCTGTCATATACATGTATTGCATGTAATATATTTAAATCTTTCTCTCTCATTTTATCCCCACTCCAAACTTTTCAAAATATCATCAATCTTAATTTCCTTAACAACTATATTAGTATCAGCTCCGCCGCAATATAATAAAACCGATTTTTTATCAAGAGTTTCAACAATTCCCGTCGGAAAAATAACATTTCCAATAAATCCTTTTTTCTCATATGAATATTGGGGTTTGAACAAAGGTTTTTTTATTGAAGTCCTTGCTAATATTTTCTCAGGATTTTTCAAATCAAACAAAACAGCCCCTGCACTATAAATGCCGGTTTCATCTTTTGTTCTTTCATGGATGATAACTTTAACTCCATGATAAATACATAACCACCCCTTTTTTGTTTTAATTGGCGGTGTTCCCCCACCAATTCTAGATTCTTCCCAAGAATCTTTTCTAGGATGCATTATTGCTTTTGTTTTCCCCCAATAAATTAAATCCTTACTATATCCAATCCATACACTTGGTTTAGAAAACTCAAAATTTCCCTCGGGACGATGCAACACAACATAATTTCCATTAATCTTCTCAGGAAAAAATATCACATCTTTATTTTGCTCCGGAAATATTATTCCCATTCTCTTCCAATTAATCAAATCTTTAGAAATTGCTAATGAAGTTGAAACCCCTTCATCTTTTGAAACATTTACATAAGTCATCAAATAATCTTTTCCAATTTTAACAATTCGTGGATCCTCAACACCATAATCTCCATCTTTTGGTTTACCCACGAAAGCCGGTTTTTCTTCTATACTTTCTATTTTAAAACCATCCTCATTTAATATTACTTTCTTAAAATGAGATAAAGTTGGCAATCTACAACTCCCATCTTTTAAAAACAATATTCCAGACCGGTCTTTTCTAACAATATTTTTTTTTAATACCTTTTCAGATTTAAATTCAGATTCCGAAGTCATTATGGGACAAGTAACATTTTTTTTACTAATATCCTGTCCGTGACTTTCTGCAACTCTAACATATAATACAATTTTTTTATTTGGAAGTCTAATTGCCGCAGGATTCAAAACCCCCTGAATACTCCAATCTTTAAAAGAAGGAACAAAATTACTCGGAGTTAATAATAATTTTGATTTAATTTTCATCTAAACTTTCCATCTCTCCCTATATTTTTTTAAATTAATACAAACATTTCCTCTTTCTCCAGACTTTAGATATTCATGATATGTAAGTTTTATTATATCCATTGCTTCTTTTTTATTATTTACTACAAATATAAAATCTAAATCCTTTTTTTCAATATATTTATTTTTCAAGAGATGATTCTTTATCCACTTTATTAGTTCATCATAACCATCACCCAAAAGAATTATTGGCATATTGCAAACATGTTCAACTTGAATTAATTGCCAAGAATAAAAAAGTTCTAATAAAGTTCCAATTCCTCCGGGTGCAACAACAATCGCATTACTTAAATACATAAATTGATTCAATCTATCGGAGAATATCGAAAATTCTTTTTTTACATCTAAATGTTTATTTGCTTTTTGCTCTTTTGGTAAATCAATTAATAACCCAAATGAATGTGACTTATTTTCTTTATTTCCAGCTTTATGTCCGGAATTAGCAGCTTCCATTGTTCCCGGCCCTCCTCCAGTTACTATATCTAAATTTTCCTCACTAATCATCTTCGCAAGATGATATATTAATTTGTAGTTTTTATCGTTCTTATGAACTCTAGCGCTCCCAAATATTGCAACCCTAAAATGATTTTCATCAATCTTTTTTGGTATAGGTTTTACACCCACACTTTTCTTCTTAATTTTTTTAATTCTCTTTTTCATGATATTACCATAAGAACTATATTTATAAATTATTTTACATTCATTTATTTATGTATGAAGTTTATACAATAGAATCATTTGATAAGAAGTTCTCAAAGTTATCTTATGAAGAGCAAAGAAGAATAGAGAACATTTACAAACAATTAAGAGAAAACCCGTATGTTGGAGATCAATTGCGCTACAAATTCCTTAGGGAGAAAAGACTTGATGAAAAAAGAATATATTATCTTGTTTATGATGATTTGAATGCTGTTCTTATTGTAGGAATAAGCGATAAGAAAACACAAAAAGAAACAATAAACCAAATAGTAAACTTCTTTGATGATTACAGATTATATATAGAAAAATTACTAAAACAAGATTAAGCAACTCGTCTTATTCTTCCAGCCTTTACATCTTCAAGTCCTTCTTTGAATTGTCTGACTAAATCCCAATCTACTTTTGCAGCTTCTCTTAGAGTTTCAATTTCAATTTTCATTTCCTCGTATTTTTCCCTTGGAATCATTATCATGTCTTTATTTTCCATAATTAAATAATAGCAAGGAGATATTTAAGTTTTTTGGTTTAAGAGTTTGGTTTAATTGTTTTCGTAAGCCCCTTCAACTGCGGATTTAATTCCAAAAAGTTTTCTACACCAATCCATGTACCAACCCAATGTTGGACCAACTAATGGAGAAAATACCGCTAAATTCCTCGCACCATTCTCTATTTTTTCTAAATTAATTTCTCCTTCTGAAACGAAACTACCTATAGCGACAGCAATTGCATAAATAGGAATTTGAAATGTATTGAATGCAGTTAAATCAATGGTTGTTTTTCTAGCTTTTCTTATGAGAATTTTTAGAGGTTTCTTTAATTCTCTACAATCTCCTTCATTATATCTAATGTTTATGTAGGATTCCTTTAATTCTTTAAACACGCTTCTTTCTTCTTCTTCAGTTTTAGTCCAATCAAAGCATTTTTCTCTCCACAACCCATAAGGACTGCCAGTTGCAATGTTCATGCCAGTTGCAGAAAGACGAGAAGCTGCTATTCCAGCCAGGGTATGTAATCCAGTATAATAATCTAAAAAACTCCCAACAACCAATGAATAAGTTATATTTCCTCCAGTATCCACTAATACAATTTTCTTTTTTGAGATTTCACTATCTTCAACTATAGACTCCAATCCAAGAGTTTCTTTACTTTCCATAAAATTCCATTTAAGAAAAAGAATTTAAACTTTTCTATTCGGCTTGGAGATAAATATTTCCTCTTTGTCCTATCGGAAGAATTTTTTGATGAATTTTATTATAATGTTTGCTGTAAATTCTGTCGACGACATTATCATAAACTCTTTCTCCTTTATGTCCTAACTTTATGGGATAAACATGATATTCTCCAAGATAAACTATCAAAGCAATTTCTTCAATAGTATAATTAACTAAAACTCTGAATCTTTTCTCAAATTCTTTATGTTTTACATCTCTCTCTAAATCAATTAGTTTTGGTTCAATGTTCGCCCACAAACAGTTGTCAATATGTTCTTTTAATATTGGAATTCCATCATAATCAATAATTAACTGTTTTAATATCCTATTATATTCGGCATTATTAGTAATTTCATTCCACCTTTTAACTTCGATTTTATGAGGAAATTTCTCGGCAATTTTTGAAACAATTTCAAATTTCTCGTCGCCTTTTTTTCGTGCTTCCTCTAAAGCTTTATTTTCACTTAATCCTTCAAATCCCATAATGTTATATCCTTTAGGATCGTCAGCAATGACAAAAAGAAAACTATTGAAATGTTGTGAAGCCCATTTTGCGTATAAAGTTAAGTTCTCTTGAGAATAATATTTTGATGAAAGTCCAATTCCAAAAAATCCATTTAATGAATGATCTCCATCGATAACTTTCTTTCCCATTCCCTCTGCGTCTAAAAACTTTAGTTTTTTCATTTCATCCCCCTCACACTATTCACAATCCCCTTCCAATCTATGCCATACTTATTTAATAATTCTTTTGTTTTTCCTGAATGAGGAACTCCTCTAATTGCAAGATGTTTAAATTTAATATTTGAATTATTTTCAGCAATAACTTCACTCAACATTTCTCCAATTCCCCCTTCTTTAAAATGGTCTTCAGCAATGATAACAATATTACCATGCTTTTTTACAAATTCAATAAACCTCTTACCTTTAAATGGTTTTACACAATACAAATCAACAACAGCAACATTAACTTTCTTCTTTTTCAATTCTTCATATGCTTTTAAAGATTCATGTAAAGTTATTCCACTTCCCACCAGAACGGCCTTATCATTATCCGACTTTTTTAATACTTTAAAATCACCAACATCAAATTCTTCTTTTTTATTATAGATTACAGGAGTCTTATCCCTTGTTGTTCTAATATATTTTATTCCTTTTAATAAATTACATATAAACGTTAATTTTTGGGTTGAAACAGCGTCGCTAGGATAAAACACAATTGAATTTGGCAAATCTCTAAACATAGCAATATCTTCTAAACCCATTTGCGAAGCCCCATCTGGTCCAATTGAAACGCCTGCGTGACTTCCATTAATTGTAAAATCAGCGTTTGAAATTGCAACCATTCTTAACTGGTCATGCGCTCTTGTCAAAAACGCACCAAACGAAGCTGCAAAAATATTAAACCCCTTCTTCGATAAACCCAACGCAACTCCAATCATATCCTGTTCTGCAATATAACATTCAACAAACTGCGACGGAGTTTTTCCTTTGACAAATTTCAATCGCGTTGAATTCGCAACATCTCCATCAACAGCCAAAACACTTTTATCCGCAACGCACAAATTCATCAGTGCTCTTCCAAAACTATCACGAGTCGCAACATCATTTCCAATTTTGTAAGAGTCAATTTTAACTTTCTTTTTCCCCACCCTATTCTTCAAATCTTTCGGTGGTTTTTTAATTTTCACGGAGGGCATAACCGAATCAGGAATCTCTTTCAAAGCTTTTTCCAACTGCTTTTCATCCATCGCCTTGCCATGCCAACCTTTTTTATTTTCAATAAAAGAAATTCCTTTCCCCTTGAAAGTTTTCGCCAAAATAATAACTGGCTTATTCGATTTCCTCGCTAACTTCAAAGATTTAACAATTTGCTCAATTTTATGTCCATCAATTACAATTGTCTTCCAACCAAATCCTTCAAATCTTTTCTTGTAAGCTTTCATGTCATGTCCAAGAATTGTTTCTCCAGTTTGTCCTTGTTTGTTCACATCAACAATCGCTACAATATTATCTAATTTTAAATTAACAGCCAACTGACAAGCTTCGTAAATTGAACCCTCTGCAATTTCTCCGTCACCAAGTAAAACATAAGTTCTATATTTTCTTTTCTGTAATTTTGCAGCCAAAGCCATTCCAACACCAACACTCAATCCTTGCCCCAAACTTCCTGTCGCAACTTTCACCCATTTCAAAGAAGGCATAGGGTGTCCTTCCAAATCACTGTCAACTTCTCTCAAACTCATTAAATCATTATTTATGCAACCAGCTCGCTTCAAACAAGAATACAACGCAGGAGCTGCATGCCCTTTACTCAAAATAAATTCATCATTATTTTTATGAAACGCATTGCTTGTGTCGTATTTCATCTCATCAAAAAACAAAACACCCATCAATTCCACACTAGATAAACAAGTTGACAAATGTCCGCTTCCAGCCCTTGTAGTCATTTCAGCACAATCTCTGCGGATTATGTTTGAGATTTTTTTTAAATCATTAATTGACGTCATCTCCCTTCATACCTCCTTATCTTCCTCAACCTTCTAACATGCCTATCTTCTTTTTCAAATTTTGTCTCGAGCCATAACTTCACGACGTTTTTTGCTTTTCTTGTAGAAATAAATCTCGCTCCTAAACTCAAAACATTTGCGTCGTTATGTTCTTTACTTAATGTTATAATTTTTTTATCTCCACCATAATAAACTACTGCACGAATACCTTTCACTTTATTTGCAGCAATCGCTTCTCCCTGTCCACTTCCCCCAATAACAATACCAACAACATTATCATCACTTCTTTTAGAAACCTCAATTACACATGGTATAACAAAATCAGGATAATCATCATCTTCATTATAACCATAAGGCCCTATATCCCTAACCTTATATCCCAAATCAAACAAAAACTCTATCAATTTATTTTTCAATTCAAAACCTGCATGATCTGATGCAATATATAAAACCCTCTTTTCCATTGAATTAAATAGTTTTTTAAACTTATAAACATTTTCTTACAAAAGAGGAAAATGGCAAGTTCAATTTTCATTTTAGGATTAATAATTGATACGGTTGGAAAAATACTTTTAGGTATAACAGTTATTAAAGTTCATAGCAGGGTTGCTACAGAAAAAAGAATAGATAAAAGAGTTATCAAAGAAATGAATCATGAAAAAAATTAGGTTATCTTAGCGTTTTTATGATAATAATTGGAGCTACTATCCAGATAATATTCATCTAATACTACACAATCGTAATACTATAAGCTTTTAAATAAAATAAATATTAAATTATATGGAAGATAAAGAAAAAATAAAGATGGCGATAATTGCGGGAGCATCAAGAGCTTTATTTCATAAAAATCAAAAGAGAATGATTTCTGATTCAGATATATTAAGAAAAGTTGTTGATGAAATCAACGAAATAGCTAGAACAATAAATTCTAACTAAAAAATAAAAAAAATAAAAAAAATTAAGCGTTTAATTCTGCTTCAATAGCTTGTTGAAATACACTAAATGGTTGAGCACCACTTATCGGTTTTCCATTTATGAAAAATCCCGGTGTTCCTTGAACTCCATACGATTGCCCATCCGCCATATCTTTTGCAATTTCACCAGCCATTTGACCTGAGTCTAAACATTTATCAAATTTACCTTGATCCAATCCAATTTCCTTTGCCCATTTCTTCTCATTTTCAACACTTAATGTCTGTTGATTTTGATAAAGCTTATCATGCATCTCAAAATATTTACCTTGCTCTCCTGCACACTCCGCAGCTTCAGCAGCTTTTTGAGCACTTTGATGAAAACTTAAAGGAAAATCCCTGAAGACTAATTTAACCTTGCCAGTATCTATATATTGGGATTTTATTTGAGGATATGTTTCTGAAAAATGCCTTCCACAAAAAGGGCATTCATAGTCACTAAACTCAACTATTGTTACTTTAGCATTTTTATTTCCAAGAACCGCATCATCATCTAAACTAACTTTAACTGGGGCTGTAGGCACAGTCGGCTGAGTCGGCGCAACAACATTACCTGATGGATTCGGAGCAATAGCATTTCCAGTATTCTTTAATCCAAAACCACCAGTAAATAAACTAATTACAAACAATGCCGCAAAAATAAAAGTTCCAGCCTTCCACAAAGTATCCTTCTTCAAAGTAATCGAACCACTGTCTTCTTTATGATGATGTACTTCATTATTTACATTACTATCTTCTTCCATATTTTAACCTCCTTACATCCATTGATTGAGTGAATTTCACAAGAATTGAACTTTTTTAAGTCTTTTGATGTTTTGATATATAATTTATCCAGTTTACTTCTTCGCAATTCCCCATAAAAAGTTGAAATAAACTTTGAAACTTTCAGCTATCTTCTCATTTTTTATCATGAACACAAATGGCTTTTTATCCCAAAGAAAAATATAAACGTAATCTTGAAAAATATCAATCGCTGCAGGACTTATGTATCCCTTAGGCATATAACGAACTTCGGTGTTCTTTTCTTTTTCTCTGTCTTTTCCTAAAGTTTCTTTTGCTGAATTATCCATAAGAATTTTGAGATGTTGTTTTTTCTTTGCGCTTTTCAAGTTCATATTTGTTAAAAATGTCCTTAAGGTTTCTGATGATGATTCTTGTTCTGAAAATCCAAGAATGTAAATAGTTTCTTTAGGTGGACAATCATCTATTATTTTCTTGAACGCCGTCTTGAAACCTTCATATCCTTCATAAACAGAAGTAGCCGTATGAACATTTTTTTCCAAAGCCAGCTTTTTCAATTCTGGAACAATTGCTTCAATCTTTTTCCTGCGTTCGTCTTCTTTTTCTATAAACATCTCTGGAGATGAGGCATCGTAATATTTTCCATTTTTTTGCACAACATAACTAACTAATCCTTTAGAGATTAAAGAATTCAATGACTCATAAACTCTTGAATTAACAATACTAGTTTCTTTTATTATTGGCCCCGTCGTGACACGAGGATGTTTTAACAAAAACAAATAAATTGTCGCTTCATTCTTCGACAAGCCAAGCTCAATAAGTTGTTTTTCCATAACCAATTCAATCTATTTTTCTATATAAATCTTTCTCCTGTAAAGGAGGAATAAATATTATAAGCCCTGATTTTGTGTAACTACTATAAAGAAACAAATAAAACTTACTTTCATACAAATGAAAGGAGGAAAAACAAAATGAAAACAAAAAACACATACAACACAATGAAAGGACTTGCTAGAAAGTACGCTGTCCCAGCAATGATTGGACTTAGTGCAATCGGTGCATTTAGAGGATGTAGTACTGACTTAGATACAGAATTGCATGTTAATCAAGAAACAACTCAAAGTATTGTAGAAAGTTATAATGCTCAAGTTGATA
>Ga0209541_10006676_pt1 | contig 19580 bp, 20 predicted proteins | sample RifCSPlowO2_01_FD_184027 | JGI IMG/M metagenome (GOLD analysis project Ga0209541, IMG submission 184027) | Groundwater microbial communities from Rifle, Colorado - Rifle CSP2_plank lowO2_0.1 (SPAdes) (version 2) | ecosystem: Environmental > Aquatic > Deep subsurface > Groundwater | place... | reverse complement strand
TTTAGCAAGTATTGCACATAATTTGAAAAAAATATGGATAGCAAGAGGAAAATTATCTATCAATAATAAAATTTCAATTTTTTATCTGATTATTGAGAATAATCAAATTGAATTGTAACACAGCCTGTAAAGTATGTGGTTTTAAACTGTTGAGAATTTCGGACATAATAAAATGATAAGTAATTATAAACTATAGAGAATTTTGAAAAATCAAAATTCTCTAAGAAGGACTTTGACAAATTTTCCTTCGGAAAACTGGGTTATTCAAAGTCCTCTATAAAAATACTAAGATGATACCAATAAAAAAAGAAGCGGTTTTAGTAAGGCCGGAAGATGTAAAACCTTCTAATAAAAAATTAGAAGTTGTTGGCACGTTTAATCCAGGTGCAGCACGATTAAAAAATGGAAATATTGTTCTTTATGTAAGAGTTGTTGAAAAATTAATCGAGGATGAAAGTGAAAATTTTTACTATTCACCTCGTTGCACTGGTGTTAATAAATGTAATGTAGTTGTTGATAAGTTTAATAAAAAAAATACAGAATCTAAATCAGATGTTGATATTGTTTTTAAAGATGGAACAAAGAGGTTAACTTTTATTTCACATTTAAGAAGAATAATTTTAGATGTAAGCGGATTATCAGTCAGGTCAATTGATAAACATCCAAGTTTTGGAGGAATTACAGAAGATGGGGAACTTGGAGTTGAGGATGCAAGAATTACAAAATTTGGAGATAAGTATTATATGACTTATGTTGCACTTTCTCGTCTTGGTAACGTTTCAACTAGTTTAGCTGTATCTAAAGACTGCATGAACTGGAAAAGAAAAGGAACAATGTTTAGAGAACAAAACAAGGATGTAGTTTTATTCCCAGAAAGAATCAATGGAAAATATGTTGCATTCAACAGGCCAGAAGGAAATTTTCAGTTTACACCTCCCAAAATATGGATTTCTTTTTCTAATAATTTGAAATTATGGGGAGAATCAAGACCAATAAAGTTTTCTGAAAAAAATCACTGGGATTATGCAAGAACAGGTGCAGGACCGCCCCCTATAAAAACTGATAAAGGATGGCTATTAATTTATCATGGTGTATCTCAACATAAGATTAAAAAGTATAAAGTACCAAAAATAATTAGAAAAATAGTCGGGTATGAGGATGATGTCTATGATGTTTATTCTGTGGGAGCCGCATTATTTGATTTGAAAAAGCCCTACAAATTAATTGCAAAAACTCCTCAACCAATAATTAGTCCAAGAAGAAAATATGAAAAAGAAGGATTTGTAGATAATGTAATATTTCCAACGGGAATTGTGTATACCAGGGGACATAACAATATCTTGTTGTATTGTGGTGGAGGAGATACTGTTACTACTGTTAAAAAAATTGCAATAAATGAAATTATGAAGAGCTTGAAGAAAGTGAGGATTTAAATTTCAGAAAAATTATTTGAATTTTTTGCTCATTTTCCAAAATTCTTGAAAGTATGCTTTAAATGAGTCAGCAATATCTTGGCTAATTATTTCGATTACTATAGGATTATCACTAGGAACTGCTATCATAATTGTATCTTTATATATTAAAAAAAACGCAGGAGTCTTAATATCTGTCGGCATATATCTTGCATCGCATCCTTTGTAACTATTTCTATTCTTTAATATCTCTCTTGAAGTTTCTTTATTAAACAATAATTTACATTTAATCCCTTCTCTAGATCTTCTAACGTGATCTCTTTGCCAATAGTGATGATGTATCTCTGGTTGATCCTTAGGAATACCTAAATAATAATATCCTTCATTCTTTTTTAATTTTAGATAAGTATGTTCATGGGCAGTAATTAATCCTTTAATACCTTGGTAAACTTTAACTTTCTGCACTTTACTTTGATCTTTTTGATAAATTTCAAGCCGGGGTAAAAGATTATCAAACTCTTTTTTTAGATTATCTATTTCTTTTTCTTTTTCTTTAATATAATCTTTAATTCTTGAAGGCTCTGCAGCTTGAAAATTTATCACTCCGTTTTTTTCATTGTGAGATACTAAACCTTTCTTTTCTAATTTATCAAGTATTGTATATAACTTAGACCTAGATACTTGTGCTTCTTTTGAGATAGGACCAGTAGAACTTGAACCTAATTTAAGTAAAGCTAAATATGTTTTAATCTCTCCAATAGTGAGTCCTATCTTTTTCAATATGTTTATATCCATTTAGAAATTAACAAAATATCATTTTTATATCTTTCTAAATTGTATCCCACTAAGGGGAACACAATAATTATAAGTCTAATTTTTAATAATAATAATATGAAATGTAAAATATGCAGATATGAATGGAAACCAAGAAAGGAAAATCCTAGACAGTGTCCTAAATGTAAGAGATATGATTTTAATTCTAGATTAGATATCAAGATTCCTAAATTGATTAGGAGGTAAAAAAATGAAACGTGATTATGTAACAATGGTCGTGGCTGTAATTGCATTAATCTTAGCTTTAGCTTCTTTTATTTACCAGTCAGAACAATCTGGTTTTACAAGAGAGGGTAATAGTGATACTTTAGTTAAAATTAGAGAAACTGGAAAGTTTGATGTCTGTTATGCCGAGTATCCACCAGCAGTTATAAAAAATCCTAACACAGGAGAATTAAGCGGACACTCTATTGAAACAATAGAATACATAACCAAACAAATAGGTGCTAAAATAGAATATCAAGAAACTACGTGGGGAACTGCAGCAGCAGATGTATCTACTGGGAGATGTGATGTCATGCTAACATATTTCAATCAAATTCCTCGTTCATTTACAATAGCTTTTACTAAACCGTTAATCTATGTAGGGGATAGTGCACTAGTTAGGGCAGATGATTCTAGATTTTCTAATGTTAAAGATATTATGGAGTTTGACAAAGCAGAATATACTATAGTTGTTGCTAACGGAGAATCAGGTCATAATTTTGTTAAGGATAATTTTAAAAATGCTAAGATAGAAGTAATAGACGTCCAAGCAGGGGATTTGTTAAAGTTCCTGTCATTAGTTCAAACAGGAAGAGCAGATGTAGGAATAGCAGATTCAGTAAGTATTTCTTTATATCAAAGAGTACATCCAGATACGAGAGATGTTTTCGCATCTAATCCATTTAATTTAAACCCAACAGCTTATGGGGTTAGACAGGACGACATAAAATTCTTGAATTTTCTAAATGACGCTCTAACTACAATGGAGGTTCAAGGAAAATTAACTGAATTCGAGCAGAAATATGATGCTCACTGGATTCACGAAAAAAGAGATTATGTGGTCAATTAAATATCATCCCTTAAACCATGGCATACGATTGGTATTGGAGCGTCATCTGGCAGTTTAAAGGAGCTTTACTAAAAGGTTTTCTAATAACACTAGAACTTTCAATTTTGGTTATTCTGGCTGGAACTATTTTTGGATTGTTTTTAGCTCTATTAAGAAGAACAGAACATCCCATAATAAAAATTCCTACTGTTTTTATAATAGAAATTATAAAGGATTTGCCTATCTTAGTTATACTAATTTGGTTGTATTACGTTTTACCAATTTGGGGAATTATTATATCAGGTTTTACGGCGGCCTTTATAGGGCTTTCTTTAAGTCTTAGTGCTTTTGTATCAGAAACTTTTAGGTCGGGAATAGAATCAATTCATAAGGGTCAAATGGAATCAGCAATTTCTTTAGGATATACAAAATCACAAGCAATGTTCAAGGTTGTTCTTCCTCAAACTTTTAAACAAATACTTCCTAATTTAATGGGACTTTATATTCATCAAATCAAAAATACTGCTCTAGCTTCTGTTATAGCTGTAGATGAATTGCTTCACACAACAAACATCATCATTAGCTCAACATACAGGCCACTTGAACTTTATACCGCTATTGCAGTTATTTACTTGATTATTATAATTCCAATAGTTTTTGTTTCTCATTATTTTGAAAGGAGATTAGGAATCAAAGTTAGAACACTATGAAACAAATACTTAAAGTAAAAGGATTGAAAAAGGAATATGGAAATCATCAAGTTTTATCCGGGATAGATTTTGAAATTGGAAAAGGCGAGATAAAATGTCTTATTGGTCCGAGTGGCGGTGGTAAAACAATATTATTAAGATGTTTAAGTTTATTAGAAAATTTTGATAAAGGAGAAATTTTCTATGGTGGAAAGATAAAAATAAATCCTCAATCTGATGAAAAAGATAAAAAAATAGCAAGGAAAATTATAGGAGTTGTTTTTCAGGATTTTAATTTATGGTCGAATAAATCTGTATTAGAAAATGTTATTGAGCCATTAATGCTAGTTAAAAATTTTTCAAAAAGTGAAGCAATAAAAAAGGCCAATTTCTATCTGAAAAAAGTTGAGTTAGAAGGAAAAGAAAGTTCTTATCCAGATTTTCTTTCAGGAGGACAAAAACAAAGAGTTGCTATTGCTAGAACTCTAGCAATGGAACCAAAAATAATACTCATGGATGAAATAACCTCAGCTTTAGATCCAGAGCTTATTAATGGTATCCTTAAACTAATCAAAAGACTTGCTCACGAAGGACAAACAATGATAATTGTAACTCATCACTTAAAATTTGCAAGTGAGATTGCAGATACTTTTATGTTCATGGAAGGAGGAAAGATTATAGAACAAGGATCTCCAAATAAGTTAATATATGAATCTAAATTTGACAGAACAAAAAATTTCCTAAAATCTCTATTTACTCATGACCAAGAAATTAATATTTACGAAGGATATGAAGACTTTAAATCATTTCATCTTGGGTTATTAAATAGAATGAAACCAAAAATTACAGGACATGTCCTAGGAGCTGTAGGAGACCGGTGGTATGAATGTTTGGGTAATAAAATAGATGAATATGAGGAGATTAGATTGAAAAAAAGAATAAAATGGAAAATGATAATCTATAAACTTTCTCAAAAAGAGAAGGATACATTAAAAAAATTATCAAAGTTAACCGATTATAGAATAATCTCAAAAGAGTTAGAGGTACCATCGAATATGAATATTTGGGGAGATGATACAATATTATTACAAATTTTTGGGAAAAAACCCGTAATAATCGAAATAAGAAATAAAGAACTTGTTAAGGGATATTTAAATTACTTTAATTTATTATGGGAACAAGGCAAAAAAGTATCAGTCTAACTCTTTACCACATTCTCTTCAATTAATTTGAGCATTTTCCTAGCTATTTCTTTATAATGAAAATTTTTTAACGCGTGTTCTGCTGCATTTTTTCCTAGTTCTTCCCGCAATTTCTCGTCGGCTAATAACCGTAATGTATTATCAGCTAATTGATCAACATCTGCTCTATAAGCAAATATTTTTGGATTATCAAATTTAATCATGTGGTCTTCTTCAAACCCCATCCAGGAATATGCCCATTCTCTGTCTAATTGAATTTCTTCTGCAATATCAACTAAGTAACCAGTTTTATTGTTAACTATTGTATCGCACGGGCCTCCTGCATTAATTGAAATAACCGGTTTTCCGCAAGCCATTGCCTCTACTTGTATCATGCCAAATCCTTCTAGTCGAGAAGGAGCTGCATAAATATCACAGGCATTTAACAAAGCAGCCATAAATTCAGGACTATATGAACCTTTAAGATAAATAATTCTATTTTTCTCTAATCCTAATTTTTCAATCAATAATTCTTCTTCTCTTCCGTGATCCTCTGCAGAAAAACTATCATAAACCTTTAAAAAATATTTCCAATCTTTGAACTTATTATTAATCTTGGCTAAGGCTTTAAACATTTCCTGCGCTCCTTTACTCGTGACATCGCCTCCTGCTGTTAGAATCATTTTTTCATGTTCTCTGATTCCTAACATTTCTCGTAATTTTAATATTCCTGAATCAAAATTCCTAGGATAAAACACTAAGGAATCATATCCAATATGACATACTTGAATATTTCCATGAACACCGTCTCTATTATATGTTTCCTTAACCCAATTACTAGTAACAACTAGTAAAGGAAGATTGTTCAACAAAGAATGATAATTTGCAATCCAACCATCTGCATTAAACCATGGTACAATCTTTAATCCATGATTCATTGGGCTTAAAACAACTTCAGGGGTATTTCCCCAATATCCAATGCCAATAACGACATCAGGAGCAAATTCTTTGTAAGCCCATAATTTTTGGAAATCATCAGTTCTATTGCATGAGCGAGCATCAACTCCTAATTCATTCAATCCTTTAACTAAATAATACCCTTGCAAACTCTGTCCATCTGGTTCAATAGGATAAGGATACAACACTAAAATTTTCAATTTCTCTTTTTTCATAGAAATCAGATTAAAAGAACATTAATAAAGTTTGTTGATGTTGAGTTAAACTATAGTGAAAGATATAAATCTTTCCCTAAATAGTCAACGACAAACTGTGGAAATATTAAGTCGTTGACTATAAATATTTTTAACGATTAATATTCTCTTCTACAAACTAATCTCATAATCTCCTAGCTCTTTTTCCAGGGCCGTTAAAATATCTTTATCAATTTTTATTCTCCCTCCTTTATACGAAGCAAGGGTTTTGTTCATCTCATTTACATCGCTTTCTTTAACATTTACTCCTTCTATTTTCATTATTCCTTTTTCAGACACTAAGAAAGTTGGCTTAGTTAGAATAAGGTCATATAATTTTCCTTTAGAGGCAATAGTAACTTTTGTTTTCTGCAACAAGCCAAGTTCTTTTCTCTGGCTATATTCTATAATTTCTTGTATTAAATACACAGAATCTCTCCTTAATCTTTCAAACGCATATTTGCTCGGAGCTTTTTTTGATTTATATTTCTTTTTCATTGAAATGAGCTCATTTAACGTATGTAGAAATTTTGGATTTCCCTTTGCCTTATTAACAATTTCTTTCTCATAATCATTAATTAAAATAGACTCGGATTTATTGCCAAATAAGCTTTTTAAAATCTTAAAAACATTATTATGAATCTCTTCAAAAGCTTTTTCAGTCATTCTTTTTTCCAACTCTTCTCTCAATTCTTTTAATCTTTTAAGGTAATCTTCAGAATCTTTCAATAATTTATCCACTTCTTTTCCTGACACTTCCTTAACCTTGCCATGTTCATACCCTTTGTAATATTTAATGGCAATTTCCTCTAAAATATCTGCGTATTTTTTTTCTAAAAGTTTTTCCTTATCTACAAAAATTCTTTTCACTTCATTAACTGTTTCATATACATTTGTTGGAGGCAGTCCGTAAAGCATTAATAGCGCTTGTGATGGAGTAATAACTCCCCAATAAATATCTCCGACAACAATATCCAATAATCTTCTTTTAATAATCTCATGGGTTTTATCTCCCATGCTCATAAACATGTCTATTGATTCTGGACTTGGTTTTATTTTGCCCATTTTTAACAATAATTTCCATGGGAGAAATCCTCCTCTATCGTAAATTGGAACACCGTCCCTTAAGAAAGTATAGAATATTGGATTCGCATCTTTGACTCCTTCCCAAAATTCTGTTAACAAATATACTTGAGGAGATAATTTATTTTTTACTCCAGCTAATTCCCCTGCCTGCATCACATAACTGTAAATTATGTTTCTCAATTTTTCTTTTAACTCTAAACGAGGCATTCTTTTTACATCTGTATCATCAATTATTATATAGATATCAACATCGCTTGTTTTTTGCACTTCTCCTCTCACTAAGCTTCCTCCAATAACATAACTATAAACATATTTTTCAAATTTTTTTAATACAAGAGATTTATGAATTTGCGCAACTCTCAATGCTCCTAAAATTCCCTTGTCATACAATGGGTAGGACATGCCTATAGCTTCAATAAGTTCGTACTTGCTATCTAAACAAATTTCCCACAAATCCTTTTCGAGAAAAAGATTTGACCATATCTTTAGTTTTTCTTCCTTAACTTTTTTTATTAACTCTAACCTAATGTTATTGAATTCCTTTTCTTTATCATCTGGTAAGATAATAAGAAGATGCATTGGTTTTTCTTTCCTTTCCTCTTCTGTTAATTCATTTTCATCATCAAACATGTTTGCTGCTTGAGGAGGGATAATGCCAATAGCATTCACAAATTTAAACTTAGTGGTAATGAAATTTTTGAATTCCTCTAATTTTTCCCTTATTTTTTGCATTTCTTTATCATCTTTAGGAATACTCATGGCTGCTTCTTTTAATTCTGGATTCTGGTATTTTCTATCGTCTAAACTTATTTCTTCTTTCTTTTCTTCTTTATTTTTTTCTGCCATTTTATTATAGTCAACAAAGAGATGTTTTTAAGGGTTTGGGTGATTATTCTTTATATCCTCTTAAAAATCTGTCTAATAGCTTCCAGTCTTTTGTTCTTGTTTTAAGTTCTTCTTCAACAACTTCAAAATCTTCTTGTTTAAAGATGAGTCTTTCAAGCATGTTATAAGCAAGGTCTTTATCTAAAAGCGCATGAGTTAACCCTTGAACAACTTCTGTTGCAAGAATGCAATTATCTTCTGATGGTATGATAACTTCATGAGGATTAATGTATACTATTGAAAAAGTCCCGCCAACTCCTACATTAAGTCGTGCAGACGCATTTGTTGCTTCTATAATTTTTGCTAATCCTTCATGAGGAGCTATCTTTTCTCTTTTATCTCTTTTAAGATTTGCTATATAACTTGAAAGAACTTTATCTGATTCGTCTGCTCCTGACCCGATTGTTCCATATGGACGAGATATCTTAAAACTGAATCCTCTTGCATCAACCCCGTAGATAGAGAATTTTTGTGAATCTCCGTTTAATTCAAATCCGCCTAATAATGCGGCTACATGCCATTCTTCATCTATTTTTTGTATAGCGTTTCCTGCATAAGCCTTAACATGCTCATCTAATTTCTGTCCATTTCTAGAAAGAGTCCCTGTAATATAATCATCTAATGTAATGCCAAGATTTGAATAAAGAATTCTGTTTTTAAATTGGTTTTTATGATTAATTGCAACTTTGCTTACAATTTCATAAATATCTTTTAACTGCAAAGAGCCTCTCTCCTTTTTTAATTCTTGTATTTCTCTTTTAGATTGTTCGTAGATTTCTCTGATAATGTCAGCAGGTCCACTCCCCCCATAAACAACTTTATCGTCAAATAATTGTAATTTCTGGGCTACATTATATTTTCTGATAAAAGAAGAGGATTGTTCGTCGGCTACTGCTATCCCTGATTCTCCTAATGATAACATATTAATAACTGTCATATTTTTCAAAAGAAAAACGTCTTTTTAAATCTTTCTTTTTAATTATTTTATAGTGGTTACAATAAATAGAGTTTTGGCATAATTGAAATCCCCGGGTCACTATCGAAACTTATAAAGACACAAGATTGTTGTGATAAATGAGTATTAAATTATTGAAGATTAGATTAGTTTTATTTTGGAAAAATAGATAATTCTTTATAGGAGTATTTTATTGGTTTTAATATGAATGATAGAACCCAAATTCCAGCCGAATTAAAAAGACAGGTTTTAGTAGAGGCAGGTCATAGGTGTGCAATTCCAACTTGTAGAAATCTCATTGTTGACGTTCACCATATTATTCCTTGGGAAAAATGCAAAAAACACGAGTACAAAAATTTAATAGCTCTTTGTCCTACATGCCATAGAAGAGCCGATAATGAAGAAATTGATAGAAAAAGTCTTAGAATGTATAAAAATAATTTAAGGTTTCTTTATGATAAATTTACTACTTTTGAAATTGATATTTTATTTGAGCTCAGTAAAATCCCAGAAGATAAAGCAATGCAATTTCCGCCTTTTTTAACATTATTAATCAAAAGAATATTGGAGTCTGGATATGCTCAATTAATAAGAACCCCTGCGGGAGTTATGATTGGGGGAATGAAATCTAACCCAGACTATCTAAAAATAACTGAAGAAGGAAAAGAGTTTGTTGAGAGCCTTAATTCTAAGGACATTGGTTACTAAAATCTTAAACCATAAATTCTATATATTAGCATTTTATTAGTTTTTTATGTTTATTATAGATGATATCATTGGATGGATAGTGGAAAGAATTATGGATTGGTTTTTCCCCAAGAAAGACAAGAATAAAGATTTAGTAACAGCTCTTTTCGAAAGAGAAAAGGAGATTAATAAACTAAAAATAGATAAGGATAATTTAAAATCCATATTTGAAAATGAACAAAAGAAACAAACATTTGAAAAAAGAAGAATATTAGATTCATTCAAAAGAAGAGCTATATCTATAGAGAAACTAATAGATAAATGTAGTAAACCACTTAATGCTATTATAATTTCTTATTCTAGTCAAAAAGAAAGATCAAATAAAGGTTATTTAAAGGGGAGCAATTTTATTAGAGAGGAATTAAAGAAATATTCTTCAAAATATTTGGGTGGAACAGACGCTATTATCCCTCCTACTAAGGTTCCAAAAAGAATAAAAAATAATGAAGATTTAAGGAGATGGTTTGAAAAAAGAATCTTAAAGGATAGATATTGTAAAATAAAATTTCTTTCATTAATTGATTTGAAGAAAAAAACATTCTGGAAGACATATCTTCCTTATGAACAGAAAGAACCAAGACATTTTTCAATTGGAGAGGTTTTAAAGATAGAGGATTTATTTACTGAAGAAGATATAAGAAGCATTTCTCTTAGTGAAATCATTAAAGATGGAGATATATTATAGTTAGCTTCTTCACTTTTAGAGGAAAAAGAATTAAATAAACTTATAAGAAATCAAAAGAAAATTGAATCGCAATTAGGCAATCCTTCACTTAAAGAACTTTCAAGCGATTCTATGCTTCCAAAATTGAACAAAGTGTTATCAAAAATACTATCTGAACCAAATATTATTTCGAACGCTATTATAGAAGAAGCTAAATTTTGGAATAATAAATTAAAATGAAAGGAGGTAAAAGACAAAATGAATAATAAAGTTTTGAAGTGTAAGATATATCATCAGACAGGGGAATATAACTGTGTAAGCGGAAAGAGTTTTAAAGTTAAAGGAAAATGTGTCATCTCACAAAAAGGCAAACAGGGAGGACTAAGTATTCTTGGAAATGGGGGAAGTTATGGTAGCTCTAATAGTGATCTTAAATGCCATGATGATAACGATTTTCGTAAGAAGGTTGAAGAAAAATATAATGATTTTAATGTAATCTTAGAAGATTAAACTTATCTCACCAAAAGTAAGCTTTAAAAGTGATAAGTTTATTAGTATTTTAGGATTATTAATAATAATCTAAAAGGTCCATTAGTCTATCGGTAGAACACCTCGTTTACACCGAGGAAGGGGAGGTCCGACTCCTCCATGGACCATATAAATTAAAACAACTCGGTTCAACCGAATCATCTCAAAAAGTGTTAGCTCGTTACAAAAGGTTACCTTTAGGATATATTAGTTTACACCGAGGAAGGGGAGGTTCAACTCCTCCATGGACCATATAACCTAAGACAATTCGGTGAAACATAATAATCTTAAAAATGATTAGTTCGTTACAAAAGGTTACTAAAAGGATACATTAGTTTACACCGAGGATTCACCAGTTCGATCCTGGTATCGCCCATGCTTTTTGATAATGATTATAAAGTATTGAATATTATTATTAATAAAATGTTTAAGACTAATAGTTTGTTAATTCTTTTGATAATATAGCGTAAAAACTAAATAATTGAGCAAAATCATTTAGGTTTTCCGAATATATCAAATGACAAAATTGCTCAATTTATTAAGTCATTTGCTATATCTTGGAGATACGAGATTGTCGGAGCAATTGCTTTTATTCTTGCTGGGATATCTTATATTACAATACTCTTGATTACCTCACTTAAAACAGGATTTGAATGGTACTATTTATTATGGGCTGCGCAGATTTCAGGAATTGCTTTTCTTATAGGTGTTTTATTTTTGGTTGGTTGGAAAAAAAGAAAAAATTAGCTCGTTATAAAAGTTAACTTTTTGTTCTGTTTATTTACACTGTCTGGCTCGCGGTTCGATTCCATAGGTTCGTAAGAACCGAGGCTACGAAAATTAGAATAATTTTTGCAGCTGCGTTAACTATATAAAGATTTTTATATATCATTTAAATAAGTAATCTATGGAAGAGGTGTTATTCTTTATTTTTGCATTTTTATCAACAATTATCGGAACTATTGCTGGATTTGGCTCTTCAACAATTCTCTTGCCTCTTTCTTTACTTTTTTTTGATTTTAAAACTGCTCTTGTTCTAGTTGCATTTTTTCATCTTTTTGGCAATGTTGGTAGGGTAGTTTTTTTTAGACATGGTTTGGATAAAAGATTGATTTTACTTTTTGGTATTCCGAGTGTTATTCTTGCTTTTATAGGAGCATTGTTAGTTAATTATATTAATCAAAACTTCTTAAAATTAATTTTAGGTATTTTCCTACTAATTTTTTCTATCACAAGCCTTGCGAAACCAAAAATTAATTTTAAACCTTCTAAGAAAAATGCAATCATTGGAGGAAGTTTGTCCGGTTTTTTTGCTGGATTAATTGGAACTGCTGGCGTGTTAAGGGGGGCGTTTCTTACCTCTTTTAATCTAAGGAAAAAAGCCTATATTGCAACAGCGTCATTAATAGCTATTGGGATAGATTTAACGCGAATACCAATATATGTTGGAAGTGGGTTTTTAAATTCTAATTTTTACTATTATCTACCTATCCTTTTTTTAGTTGCTTTTGTCGGTTCTTACACAGGCAGAAAAATTGTTGATAAAATTCCTCAAAAAAATTTTAAAAAATTTGTTCTTATCATGATAGCAATTATTAGTTTGAAATTTATTTATGAAGGATTAGTTTTTTAAATTGAATATCCTATATTAAACAGTAAAATGTTAGAATCATACATTACTAATGATTATATAAGGGCAATAGTTATTTTAGTTGGCCTATTGATAATATTTAGAATTATTGTTTCAGTTCTAAAAAGAATAATCCTGAAAATTGTAAATAAAACAAAAACAGACATTGACAATGTTATTATTAAAAAATCTTCTCTCCCTATAACATTAATCCTGTTATTTATAAGTGTACAGATTGCGATGAATGAGCTTACCTTATCTCAAGAAATTCAGGATTTAATTTCAAAAGTAATGAATTCTTTTATTATTATATTAATTGGTTATGTTACCTATGTTGTTCTCAACGTATTTTTCATCGAGGTATGGAAATCAGTAGTAAAAAGAGCGAACAGAAAAACTATAGAAAGCCTTACTAATCTTATGCAAGGTATTTTTGAGATAATCATCGTCATCCTAGTTATTTTATATGTTCTATACTACTGGGGTGTGCAGATAACTCCGCTATTAGCTGGTTTAGGGATTGTTGGCCTTGCTGTTGCACTTGCATTGCAACCGACTCTAAATAATATTTTCTCAGGAATTGCAATGATTCTTGATGATTCTGTGCGAGTAGGAGATTTAGTGTACATAGATGCGAATACAAAGGGAAAAATTTTGAAAATAGGATTAAGAAGCACTAAAATTAATACATTCGATAATGAAGTTATTATTGTTCCAAACAGTAAACTTGCTGACAGTATGATACAAAATGTTGCGCTTCCAGAACCTAAATCAAGGGTTGTGATTCCTTTTTCTGTTGCATATGGCAGCAATATAAACAAAGTAAAAGAAATTGTTTTAAAAGAAATAAAATCTATCACAAAAGTATGCAGTGATCCTGAACCTTTTGTTCGGTTTATTGAGATGGGAACTTCATCACTTAATTTTAAAGCATATTTTTATGTTGAGAGTTATGATGACCGATTTCCTACTATTGATGAAGCAAACACAAAGATTTATAATGCTTTAAGAAAGAATAAGATAGAGATTCCTTTTCCTCAAATGGATGTTCATTTAAAAAAAGAATGAGAATATTTAAGATTATTAAATAATGTCTGTTTATATCTGTATGACAAAACAAAATCCTCTTACTGAATTAATTGAAGAGTTGTTCAGTAGCACTTCAGTAGAAAAAAGATGTCCTTATATTCAGAAAGATGAAAAAGGACCTTACTGCAGTAAAGGTTTAACAGAGAGTCAAGAAATATCACAAAAAAGAAGAATGGTTTGCGATCATTTTTCGTTGCAGTTATGGTGCCTGGATTATTCTAGATATGATCTATGTATTTTTTATCAAGGAGAGAAAATTGATTAAAATATTTAAGATAATATTTTTCTTAAAGGTTCAAGTGCAATTTCTGACCATGAGTCTACTCTAATAGTACTGTTTTGTTTTGCCATCCTACAAATTTCTTCTAGTTCGCTTAAAGATTTCCATCCACTTTCTTCTATTTCTCCGTCTCTTGGAGATATATCTGAATTATCAGTCTTAATAAAATAGAGAAAGCCAAAATGAACACTTCCTACTTCGTTAGAATCATCATTAATATAACCTGCTAATTCAGGTTTGTGATTTCTAATAGTTGTTTCCTCACTAAGTTCTCTATCTCTGCTTTTTTCTATTATTGTAATTGCATCTTTATTTTCTTCTTCATCTATTTTTTCAACATGTCCTCCTACTCCCCAGCACCAATTTCCTGCCAGACGCGATTCGTGATACTTATCTTGCTCAGAAGCTCTTTTAAAAGCAAATACTTTTCTTCTATCCATATTAACTATAACTGAATAAGCAATAGGTTGTTTATAAGAAGGATTTGACTCTGCTTCTAAAAGTTTTTTTCCGTAATTTTTTGGACTGCCTCTTTTCATCCATTCTACATAAGCATTAATTTCTGGTGTAAAATCATATATATTTGATGACAGAAATCCTTGAGGAGAGTCTTCTTTAGATGAAACCCCGAATAACTTTTTCCTTAGAATGACCATAATTATTTGCTCTTCTTTTGCCATATTTTTATTATTCCATTATTGTTTAAAAATATATAGGGAATAGATTTGCATTAACAGAAAAATGTTATTGAGATGATAAATAACATTGAAATTATAAAAGTTTAAAAAATAAACAAACTAAGAAAATATATGCGCCATTAGTTTAGTGGTAGAACGTGACATTGCCAATGTTAAGACGCGAGTTCGATTCTCGCATGGCGCATGTAATGGCTGGATGCCATTAATCATGCGTGATATCGAAAATATAGATATGACGCTGATAAGTTTCGATTCCGGGCTTTTTCAATTAGACAATCTAAAGTAGAAAAAATAAAAGATAACTAACTGAAAAAGCGAGAGCATTGCGCACGTATAGAATTGAAATTTACCTTTTCTTCAATTGTTTCTACCAATAATATCCAAAATCAGTTTCTCCTACCATTTCATATATCTCAAAATCTATAGAATATTGTGGATGATTAGTAAATTTACGAGGATGACTCATGACCTCAAGATTCCAGCCTCTTTTTCTCATGTTTTCAGTGTCTTCATCAACAAGTTCAACGATGCCGCTCTTTACGTTCCTAGGTATATTTCTTCTCATGCATTTATGAGCTATTTGAAGGTTATTAAATAAAGGGATAGTTATCTTGCCATCTCTTTCCCTAAGAACCAATAAAGGAATCCACCTTTCTTTGTGACATTCTTTTTTAAAATCCCGCAACGTTAGATTTCCGTCATTATATATAATTGCATATGTATCATTTACCATTTTTCCAACTTCTTTAGATTTTAACAATCCTATATTTCTCTTTGCTTTCTCTTATTACAATTTTATCTCCTTTATTCATAACATAAGTTTTTTCATTATTGTCAACTGAAACTTCAGCTGTATTTCTTATAAGTTTAAAAACTGCTTTAAGATTTTTTCCTTTGATTGGTTTAATTTTCTGTGTTGGATTATTGAAAGCAATTCCAATACCTTTTTTGAATTTTTTACGAGTAATTGAATGAAAATATCCTGTTGAACCTAAGGCTGTTGAAGCAACAATGCCATCTCCTATAATTTCCTCTGGTAGTTTGAAAAACATTTTTTTATTTACCTTTACTTTAAATCGTATGGCATGATAAGGTTCATTGTTTCTTATTACAATATCATTCATTCCAATTAATCTTATTGACTTGTTTTTCTTTTTTATGATTCCTTCAATTTTGTTATTTTCAGTTATTGAGAATTTATCTAAAAGAAGTTTATCAATTATGTTTTTTAATTTTAACCTGTTGCATAACAAGCAAAGGCTTTTATCCCTCACAGGAAGTTTAGGTATTCCTGGATAAAGTCTTTCTGCAATAAATAAAGAACCATCTCCACCAAAACTAAGAACAATGTCTGGATATTTATCATTTAATTCATAATTTAATTCCTTAATAATTCTTTTTAATTTTTCTACCTCTTTTTTTTGTTTTCCAATAACATAGATTTTCATTTTTATTGCTCAAATTTTCATTTTATTTTTCAGCTGGAATAAAAATATTAGGGTCATCTATTTCTAAATGCCAGTCAAGTCCATCTTTTTTTATGAGATTAAAAGCTTTTTCCGGGAGTTTTCCTTTTTTATATATCTGTAAATGAGACGTTTTCTTTTTTATCTGCTCAACTATTCTCCATTGTTCTAAAACTTCATCAGAGCGAATAAACAATAAAGGATTTCCTTTCATAACTTCTTTCAACAATTTTTTATAGGCATCTGATCCTCCTGGAAAAATACACTCATGACAGTAACTCATTTTTACTGATATAATATCATCATTAAAAGGATTTCGTGAATTTAATCTTAGATAAAATCCTTCATTTGGAAATATCTGCAAATTAAGATAATTTGGTTCATAATAACATTTTTTATCAAGCATAAGACATTCAGAATGCTTGAATTCGACATAAATGGTTGTTAATTTATCTTTTAACTGTTTTCCGTGAATAACATATATAGGAATACCTTTCCAGTTTTTCATATTAACAAAAATTTTTAATGCTGCTAGAGTTTCGGTTTTTGAGTTTCTATCCACTTTTGACTCATTCTTATATCTTTCATACTGCCCGAGAACAACTTCTTCTATCTTAATATTTTTTAAAATTTTTATTTTATGGTTCCTTAAATATTCTCCAGATAATTTTTCTGGTGCATCCACTGTTGTCAATGCCAAAAGTTGAACGACATGACTTTGTACGAAATCTTTAACAGCTCCAAACTTATCGTAGTATTCTCCTCTTCCCTCTATGCCATAATTTTCCGTGGAGATTATTTGTATATGGCTAATGTTATCCTTATTCCAAATAGACTTTAGGATTTTATTTGTAAATCGAAGAGTAATGATATCTTGAACAATATCTTTTCCTAAGTAATGGTCTATTCTGAATATTTCATTTTCAGAAAAAACGTTTCTTAAAACCGTATTTAATTTTTTAGCTGATGCAAGATTATTTCCAAATGGTTTTTCTAAAATTATCCTGTTGAAACCTTTATTTTTATTAAGCCCGTATTTTTTAATATTACTAATAATTGGTTCATAAAATTCTGGTGAAACAGACAAATAAAAAACTCTATTTTTTATGTTATATTTTTCTTCTATTTCTTTTATGAAAGTAACTAGATCTTCATACCTTTTTGTATCATTGAAATAGAGCGAGAAATAGTTAAAATTCTTTTTTAACTCATCAAATGAATCTTTTTCAAAATTTTTAATGTAAGATTTTGATTCATTCAAAATTTCTCCTGTAGTAATATTTCTTCGCGCAATCCCTAGAATTCTGCAATTTTTTATATCTTTATCTTTTAATAATTCATAAATGGCTGGAACAATTCTTTTTTTGGATAAATCTCCTGTTATTCCAAATAAAATGATAAGACAGTTTTCCATTTCAACTTTTCTCAAATGTATGTCCTCCAAATTCATTTCTTATTACTGAAATAATCTTTCCAGCATAACTTGGTTTTTTTCTTGTTATTTCTCTTTCCTTAACTGCTTGTTTTAATACAGGCATTTCTAATAGTTTAGAAAGTTTTTTCATTTCTTCTTCAGTTTCTCCTTTTGGAACACTTCCTTTTATTTTTTTAAAGTAAGGCCTTTTTAATCCTTGATCAACCCATTTCATCAATTTTCCCTCGATAATACTTCCGTGAGAATAAACTTTTGTAACCTCTTTCATATTTATTCCAAATTTTTTCTCATATTCTTTTATTGTATTTAATCCCTCGCCAATGGCAGACATCATTCCATATTCTATACCATTATGAACCATTTTCACAAAGTGTCCACTTCCAGTTTTTCCCATGTAACCATAACCATTTTTAACACATAAATCTTTAAACAATTTTTCTATCCATTTAAAAACTGATTTTTCTCCGCCAATCATCATACACGCCCCTTTTCTCGCTCCTTTAATTCCTCCTGAAGTGCCAACATCGAGAAAATTAATTCCTTTATTTCTTAAAAAATTAAAACGTCTTATTGAATCTTTGAAATAACTATTACCGCCATCTATTATGATGTCTCCTTTAGTTATATGAGGAAGCAATGAAGAAATAGTATCATCTATCGGCTTTCCTGCCTTAATCATGAGCCAAATGATTTTTTGCTTTGGAAGTTTTTCAATTAATTCTTCAATTGAAAAGGAAGCTAGGGCTTTATTTGATTTTTTTAAAAATTCTTTTGTTACTCCAGGAGTTCTATTATAAACAACAACTTCATTATCATGTTCAATAAGATTTAGAACCATGTTTCTACCCATTCTGCCTAAACCTATAAAACCTATTTTCATCTTTCTTTTGTTAATAAACCGCATTTTTCTCTCATTTTATAATTTATAGAAGATAAAGGTTTTTTTAAAGCTTGTTAAACTCCCAAATTTTCTTTTTCCCTTGAAGAATCAATTCTGCAAACGGCTGTTTTATTGATAGGGATTTCATTTATTATCTGTTAACACAAAACTTTTACTTATCTTCTTTACAATTTTTGCAGGACATTGTTCTATGGAAACATTTTCATCTATAAAATTTTCAAATGCTTTCATTTTCTCCTTTCCAAGAAATAGAAGAAAGGAGATTGATGATTTTTCAATGAGTTTTCTCGTTGCAGATATTCTTTCATTTGGAGGTTTTGGCGCGTTATTTACCTCTATGTAACCTACTTTCCTGCTCTTTATTGATTCATGGTTAGGAAACAAAGAAGCTATATGACCATCTTCTCCAGCACTTAGAACTATAAGATCAAATTTATTTCCGAATTTTCTCAATCTGAAAGCATAATTATCAGGAGAATATTTTATATAATCATAGAAATGCAAGTTCTTTTTTGGCAGTTTTTTAGAGAAATATTTTTTAATAATTTGCGAGTTGCTGTCTATACTTTCCAATGGAACGCATCGCTCATCTATTAAAAAAATATGAATGTTTTCCCAATCAAGATCTTTTTTTCCAAGAAGCTTATACAATCCTTCAACAGACGTTCCTCCAACTAATCCAATAGTTATAGTCTCATGGGAAATTAAAAAAGTTTCTATTTCTTTTGCAATTCTGTCTACTGCAAATTTTTCTAAATCCTCTTTTTTCCCTCTTTTTATGAACATGGTTTAGAAAATAATTTAAGGTTTAACTATTTTTCTCCCAATTTTTACTTGAAACAATAATAGTTATTTCTCCTTCTGGCGTAATCTTTAG
>Ga0209541_10006672_pt1 | contig 19586 bp, 24 predicted proteins | sample RifCSPlowO2_01_FD_184027 | JGI IMG/M metagenome (GOLD analysis project Ga0209541, IMG submission 184027) | Groundwater microbial communities from Rifle, Colorado - Rifle CSP2_plank lowO2_0.1 (SPAdes) (version 2) | ecosystem: Environmental > Aquatic > Deep subsurface > Groundwater | place... | reverse complement strand
ACCCGGTCTGCGGAGTGAACAGCAAAACTTATTCCAATGCCTGCATGGCAAAAGTTGCCGGAGTTGCCGTTGAGTATGAAGGGGAGTGCGGCCGGCCGGAAAAAGAAGTACAGCCGTTGCCGGTAGTTGAGCCGAAAGCGGTTGAGGTGAAGCTGGAAGCCGATGACAGCGGTTTTTATCCGTCGCCGACAATCACTGTTCCGAAAGGTTCCAAAGCTACCATTCATTTTATAGCGAGGACGACCAATGTTTATTTTGCCGGTTTAGAAATCCGGAGCGCTAAATTTAAAACTCCGGTAATGAAAGCCGGAGAAAGCGCCTCGGTGGATTTTATTGCCGACGAATCATTTGAGTTCCAATCCTGGTGGCCGGCGTCAAATTATTTGAAGGCGACTGGGAAGGTGGTGGTAGAGTAATTTTTTTGCTCCAGATTTTTCTCCTCCCTCAACCCGCTCGTTTCCCCGGCGAGGAAGCATTAGTCAGCGGTCAGCGGAGAAATCCCCAGGAACACGGCACTATAAAATGTGTCTATACGAAAAAGGATTATAAGTTAGTTATCATCTACCATCAGCAAAAAGAAAAATATACAATAGTATCCGCATATTATGAAAATTAATTACGATAAATCAGTAGATGCCCTTTATATCGAATTCAAGGGATCTAAAAGCGCCAAGACTTTAGAGAAAGACGATAACGTTCTGGTAGATTTTGATAAGAAAGGGAATGTGGTAGGCATTGAAATTTTGCATTATTCAAAAATTGCTCCGGTTAAAGAGAGATTAGAAATTTCCGCTGGTCCTAAAAAAATTCCTCTACCGGCGTAAGATATCCTATATAAATTTACCGGGTTTTCGCGAGCACTAAGCCGATAATTTTTTTGGCGCCGGAGGCGCGCAGGGTTTCGGCGGCGGCGGACATGGTGGCGCCGGAAGTGTAGACATCGTCAACGAGAATTATATTTTTTCCTTTAAGATTTTCCGGATTAGCAACGGTAAAGGCATTTTGGAGATTGGCTTGCCGCTCTTCCCAATCGGTAAGTTCCGCCTGCGCGCGGGTATTTTTGGCGCGGATCAAGATATTTTTTTCCAGCGGCAGATTGAAAGTTTTGGAAATAATTTCCGCAAGCAGTTCGGATTGGTTAAAGCCGCGCTCTTTTTCCCGGCTGGGATGCAGCGGCAGGGGAATGAGCGTGTGGGCATCAAGAGAGAAACCGGCCGAAACAAGATTGCGGAGATAAGCGACCAGATAAACGCCGAGCATTGGCGCCAGCCGGTCCCAGCTCCGGTATTTAAAATAATGGATGGCGTCTTTTATCGGCGCCTGGTAGCGGGTGGCGGCGCCCAAAAGAAATCGGCTGTCTTTGTGGCAGATTTTCTTGTTTTCCGGTAGCCGCGAGTGGCAGGCCGGACAAAATAAAGTAGTAAAGATGCGGATATTGCCTAAACAGCGGGCGCAAAGGTCGTTATTTTCCGATTGGCCGGAGAACGCTTTTTTGCAGGATAAGCACAACGGCGGAAAGAGCGCCGATTGGAAGAAAGATATGATTTTTTTAAGCGTCGGCATGTCTGATATAATAGTAGTAGCGATTAGAAACCGCAATACTATATTCCTCATGGCCTTTAATTTTTTTCAAAATCTATTCGGCAAGCATTCCTATCTCGGCGTGGATATCGGCACGACCTCCATTAAATTTGTGGAACTCCGAAAGACGCAAGCTTTGCCGGAATTGGTGAACTACGGATTATTGGAAAGTTACGGCCATCTGGAACGACTGAACGACGCTATCCAGACCAGCACGCTGAAAGTTCAGGATGAGGCGACTTCCAAATTGCTGAAGATAATGCTGAAAAACAGCGGCGTTTCCACCAAAGATGTCGTTGCCGCGGTGCCGGCCTTTTCCGCGTTCGTGACGCTTTTAGAAATGCCGATGATGTCGGAGAAGGACACTTCCAAAACGATGCAATTCCAGGCAAAGCAATATATTCCTTTGCCAATTTCGGCGGTGGCGATCGATTGGGTCAAGCTGGGCGAGCATACGGACGCCAAAGGCAATAAAGTCCAGCAAGTGCTGTTGGTTTCCATTCCGAATGAACACATCCAAAAATATAAAAATATTTTTTCCCAAGCCGGATTGAATCTGATTGCCCTGGAAGTGGAGGGCATGAGCATAGCGCGGGCGCTGACTACCGGCATTGCCAAGACAACACTGATTATTGATATCGGTTCGCGGTCCACGAGCATTGTCATTGCCCGAGACGGGTTCTTGCGGTTTGCCGGCCAGACGGATTTCGCCGGCGGATCACTGACTCAAACCATTTCTGCCGGCCTGAACATCCGGGTCCGGCGCGCGGAAGACCTGAAAAAACAGCGGGGGCTAAAAGGAACCGGGGGAGAGTACGAGTTATCCACTTTAATGCTTCCGATTCTGGATGTTATAATAAATGAGGTGCGGCGTGTCAAGGATAATTATGAGAAAGAGTACAACGACACCGTAGCGCAAATTATGGTTTCCGGTGGCGGGGCGAATTTGCTTGGCATCCTTCCCTATATCCAGGAACAGCTTAATCTGCCGGTACTGAAGGCGAATCCTTTTTTGAGAGTTCAATACGGATCGGATATTGAGCCATTAGTCGCCGAGCTAGGACCGGAATTTTCCGTAGCTATCGGATTGGGAATCAAGTCATTTTATTAAATTACCAATTACTAATTACTAACAAATGCCACAACCTCAAAATTTAAAAGAACAATTCGAGCCGGAACGGCTTCCGGTGGGGTGGCCGTGGCGGCTTTTTACGATTACTCTAGTTATTTTTTTAGGAATCTTGCTTAGTTATCTCGGGCTGACGTTCGGTTACGAACCATTTTTATTGTCTCAAATTGAAGAAAAGAAATCCGCCATCAGCCAGCTGGCGGTCTCGGTTTCCCGGGAAGACCAGGATAAGCTGGTGAGTTTTTATTCCCAATTGATTAATTTAAAAACTCTGCTGGACAATCACGGCCTGCCCTCCAAGCTGTTTTCTTTTATTGAGCAGATAACCCATCGGCGCGTTGTTTATACGAATGCCACCGCCAAAGTTATGGAGCGCCAATTAGAGCTCACCGGAATCGCGGAATCTTACGCCGTTTTGGCGGAACAGCTGGAATCTTTCAATCAATCCAAAGATATCGAACGCTATGTCCTTAACCAATCCCAGCTGAATAACGGGCTGGTGCAGTTTAAGGCGACATTAACATTTAAGAACAGCATCATAAAATAAAATGAAAGCATCTACCAAAAGAGCATCAATTTTATTGCTTTCCGCGGCGCTGATTGTCGTTTCTTTAATTATGTACGCGACCCTGGTGCGTTCCGCTTATGACAGTATGGTCAATCTCCGTTCCGAGCTGGCTTCCCAATCCAATCTTTTGGATGTCCAATCCGAAGCGATTACCCAGGTTAAAAGTTTGGTTGCCCAATATCAAAGCGTTGCCAAGCTGGAGGACCAATTAGCCCTGGCGCTTCCCACCGAAGAGGCGGTTTCCGGAGTAATGGCGCAATTGAACGCCATCGCCCAGTCCAACGGCGCTTCCATCCAGTCCGTGGGCATCACTTATTTGCCAATTAAATCGGCAGCGACGTCACTGACCTTTGCCCGCGGTATCGGGACGCTCCAGCTGGAGATGAAAGTCTTAAGCTCCTACGAATCCTTCAAGAGATTTTTACAGGGTTTGGAAACTAATATCCGGATTATGGAGGTCCGGAGCGTTAAGATTGATCCGGTTTCTTCCATCAGCCAAGATTTATATGTTTATACGCTGACTGTCGATACGTATTATCAACCAAAATGAAATTAGTAATTAGAAATTTATTATCATGGCCATCGTTTTAGAAGAAAAACAGCAGTCCAGTTGGAAAACTATCATTACCGTCTTTCTGATTATCGGATTTTTTGCCGGCGGAGCCTACTTCTTGTTTTTTAAAGAAGTTCCCGGAATTGAAACTATCGTGCCAAGCCAGCTTAAATCAACCTCCGAACTTTCCAAAGTTCAGTTTGATCCGGCGGGCGTTATGAACAGTGATGCGTTCCGGGCTTTGCGGCGGTACGCCGGCCAGCCGAGTATCGGCCAAGTCGGCAGGTCGAATCCTTTTATTAGATTTTAACCGCTCATGGATGATAAGCAGCTCTTAGACGGTATCGTAGCGGGAGGTTTTTTGAATTCCGATGCGGCGCAAAAAATCCTGAAAGACGCGGCGCTCGTCGGCAAGAAGCCGGAAGAGATAATTTATGAACGGCATCTGGTGCCGGAGGAAGAAGTTGCTAAAATCAAAAGCAGCCTTTTGAAAATTCCGTACAAAAAATTAGCGGTTGAGGAAATCACCAAAGACCTACTCGCGAATATTCCCGAAGAAGTGGCGCGGACTTACAAAGTCATACCGCTTTCCAAATCCGCCGATATGCTGGTGGTTGGCATGATCCATCCGGCTGATCCGCAGGCGCAGGAAGCGCTCCGTTTTGTCGCCAAGCAGAAAAAAATTAATCTCGGGATATATTTAATCACTCCCGGAGATTTTGATTTAGTAATGAGGAAATACTCGCCTTATAAAGATGAAGTGGACGCGGCCGTCCGTTCTTTGAATATCCGGCCGGGGCGGGGCGTTGGCGACGGGCAGCGGTTGGTGCAGCTGGATGCCGGGGTGTCGGTAGCCGAAGAAGCGCCGGTGATTAAATTGGTCGCCTCAACCCTAAAAGAAGCGATCAATCTTCGCGCCTCGGATATCCACATTGAGCCCCAGCGTTCCGGCCTGCGCATCCGTTTCCGGATTGACGGCGACCTTCAGGAAATCAGCAAGATGCCTCCGGAATTGCTCCAGCCGATTGTTTCTCGGATCAAGGTGATGGCGAATTTAAAATTGGACGAAACCCGGATTCCCCAGGATGGGCGGTTCCGGAGCATTGTTTTCGGGCGGGATATTGATTTCCGGGTAGCGACCTTTCCGACGCCGGCCGGAGAAAAAGTGGCGATCCGGGTATTGGATCCGACCATCGGGCTAAAGACGCTGGAAGATTTGGGTTTAGTCGGCCAAAATGCGGCATTGGTCAAAGAGGCGATTGCCGAACCTTACGGGTTAGTGCTGATTACCGGACCGACGGGCTCCGGCAAGACGACCACTCTCTACGCGTTGCTTCAGATTTTAAACGGCACGGACGTGAACGTCGTCAGTTTGGAGGACCCGGTGGAGTATTTTATTGACGGCATCAACCAATCCCAGGTCCATCCGGAAATCAATTATGATTTTGCTTCCGGTTTGCGCCAGATTTTACGGCAGGATCCGGACGTGATTATGGTTGGGGAAATCCGGGATGTGGAAACGGCCCAGCTGACTATTCACGCCGCGCTCACCGGCCACATCGTGCTTTCTACTTTGCACACCAATAACGCCGCCGGCGTCATTCCTCGGCTGATTGATATGAAAGTGGACAGTTTCTTAGTTCCCTCCGCGGTTAATTTAATGATGTCCCAGCGTTTGGTGTCCAAGCTTTGCCAGAAATGCAAGAAAAAAGAAGCGCCGTCCGGAGAAATCGCCGATATTATTAAAAAAGAAATAGAAAAAATGCCGGCCGCCGTTAAAAGTAAAATTTCCGGCGTTCAGATTTACCGCGCCAAGGGCTGCGCGGAATGCAAAGACCGCGGCCTGGTCGGTCGAGTGGCGATTTTTGAAGTTTTAAAAATGACTCCCGAGCTCCAGCAAATTATCAGCAGCGGCGTTACCGAACTGAAGATTGCCGAGGAATCCCGGCGGCAGGGCATGATTACCATCCGTCAGGACGGCATCCTTAAGGCGCTGGACGGGCTGGTGAGCATTGAGGAGGTATTGCGGGAAACTGCGGAATAAAAGTTTATAATGTATATATGGCGGACGACAAAACAAAATTAAACGAACTCTTGCTGACGGCGGCAAAACAGAACGCTTCGGATCTGCATTTGGCGGTTGGGCGGCGCCCGACGCTTCGGATCGACGGCATTTTGATCGGTTTGCAAAAAGAAGCGGTGCTGACTCCGGAGGCGATGGATGGTTTGGTCAGCGCTCTTTTGACGCCGGAGCAGAAAGACCAATTTTTAAAAAATCGCCAGCTGGATTTTGCTTACGCTTACGAAGACAAGGCCCGGTTCCGAGCCAATGTTTTTTTTCAGCGCGGCTACATGGCGGCGGCGCTGCGCCTGATTCCGGCTCAGGTAAAAACTATCGAAGAGCTGCAATTGCCTGGCGTGCTTCATGATTTGGCACGGCTTTCGCAGGGCTTCGTGCTGGCAGTCGGTCCCGCCGGCCACGGCAAGTCCACTCTGCTCGCCGCGATTTTGGACGAAATCAATCATCAGCGCACCGACCACATTATTACGGTGGAAGACCCGATTGAATATTTATTCGTTCAGGATCGCTGCATCGTGTCCCAGCGGGAAGTGGGCTCCGATACCCAAAGTTTTAACGATGCGCTCCGGACGGTATTGCGCCAAGACCCGGATGTCATCATGATAGGCGAAATGCGCGACCGGGAATCAATTGCCACGGCAATGACCGCCGCGGAAACCGGCCATTTGGTTTTTTCCACGCTTCATACCAACTCCGCCTCCCAGACCATCGACCGGATTATTGACAGCTTTCCGTCCGATCAGCAGGGCCAGGTGGTTTCCCAATTAGCCGCCACCCTGGTTGGAATTGTTTCCGAGCGTTTAATTCCGCGGATTGACGGCGGCCGGGTGCCGGCCTGCGAAATCATGCTGGTCAATTCGGCCATCCGCAATTTAATCCGCGAGCGGAAGACGTATCAAATTGATCTGGTGATTGAAACCGGCATGCAGGAAGGAATGGTCACCCTGAACCGCTCGCTGGCTAATTTAATAAGGAAAAAGGAGATCTCCCTGGAACACGCCGAATTATACTCCATGAATCCCGCCGAATTAAGAATATTATTAGAGCGCTCTTAAGTATATGAAGTTTTCTTATACTGCCAGAACTCAACAAGGGGAATTACAGACCGGATTTATTGAATCCGCGAGCCGGGAATCGGCGTCGGCTATTTTAAACAGCCACGAACTTTTTATTTTGAGTTTGGATTTAGCCGAGGCGCCGAAATGGTACGACCAATTTTTAAATTTGCTGAATCGGGTCCGGCCATCCGATATGATGATCTTTACCCGCCAATTCGCGACCTTGCTGGAAGCAAAAATCCCTCTCGGCGATTCGCTGAAAAACTTGTACCGGCAAACCAGGAATCCGATTTTAAAAGAAGCCATATCGGAATTGGCATCGGATATCGATTCCGGCATCACGCTTTCCCAGGCAATGGAGCGCCACCAGCATATTTTTTCCAGTTTTTTCGTAAGCATGGTCCGTTCGGCGGAGGTGACTGGCCGCCTGGAAGAGTCAATAACTTTTATGGCGGATTATCTGGAAAAGGAAGTTGGTTTATTGTCCCGGGTCCGGAGCGCGATGATTTATCCGGTAGTGGTCCTGACGCTTTTTTTCATAGTCGCCGGCATTATGGTCGGCGTGGTGTTTCCTCAATTGCAGCCGATTTTTGAAGAATCCCAGGTTCAGGTGCCGACGATTACGAAGATATTGTTAAACAGCGGCCAATTTGTTTCCGATTGGTGGCTGGCAATAGTAGTTATTTTATTGATCGCCATAATAGTAGTGGTTGATTATTTCCAGACGCAGGAAGGCCAGATAGTGTTTGATGAGATCCGGGTACGGTTGCCGGTAATCGGAAATTTGTATAAAAAATTGTACGTTGCCCGTTTTGCCGAGGCGACCGGAGTGCTGATCCGCGGCGGCATTCCCATTGCCCAGTCGCTGGAAATTGCCGGCCATACGATTGGCAGTATCATTTATCGGGACGCTCTCCATGAAGTAGCCGAAGGAGTGCGGGCCGGACAATTAATGTCCCAGGCGCTGGCGGAACACGAAACTTATTTTCCGCCGTTAGTCTACCAAATGGTGGCGGTCGGCGAATCAACCGGAAAGTTAGAGTCGTTAATGTCCCGCATTTCCGCTTTTTATACGCGGGAAGTGGACAGCGTGGTTGCCAATTTAGTGGAACTCATCCAGCCGGCGCTGATGGCGGTCATCGGCGTGCTGGTCGGCATACTATTTGCGGCGGTATTATTGCCGATTTATAATTTAGCGCAAGTGTTCTGAATTTGTTATAATAATTTATATGTTAAAAACACCTCAAAAAGGATTTACCTTGATTGAAGTATTAGTGGTCGTCTCCATTATCGGTTTGTTGGCGTCCATTGTTTTAGTCGGTCTAGGCGGTTTTCGTTCCCAGGGCCGGGATGCTAAAAGAATTGCCGATCTTAAGCAGACCCAGAACGCGCTGGAGCTTTATTACACCAAATGCCAGCATTATCCTGGTGATGCGGCTTGCGGACTGGGCGATCCGGGAGATTGGGCTGGCCTTGGTTCGGCGGTGGCTGGAGCCGGTATCGGCGTCTCAAAAATCGCCAACGATCCGTTACCGGGCAATCCGCAGTATGACTATGGAGTATCCGGGAACCGGCAGAATTATGTATTGTCCGGAACATTAGAAGACGAAAATAATTCATCTCTTAAGGAAGATTCTGACGGTACGGTATTCGGTGTTTTGTGCGACGACCCAGTTTATTGCGTCGAGTTTTAAGATGCCGCAGCGCTCTGCGCCGCAGCTTGTTCTAGGCTATGTATCTCCCGGCATTACTCTTTGTTTTTGGTCTTAGTGTCGGGAGTTTCTTAAACGTTATTTCTCTCCGGTATTCTCCGGAGCGGAATTTATTGGCAACCGCTAATCATCCCAGCCGTTCCCGCTGTCTTAGTTGCGGTCACGAATTATCCTGGCTGGAGCTGATTCCGATATTCAGTTTTTTAATACAAAGAGGCAGATGCCGGCAATGCCAGGTACCGCTGGCCTGGCAATATCCTTTAGTAGAACTGGCCAGCGGATTTATTTTTTTGCTCCCCATATATTTACAAAATCCCCTAATTCCTACTGCATTATTCCTAATTCAAAGTGCTGTTTGGATTTCCGTATTTTTAATTTTCCTTTTAATTTGGACCATTGATTTCCGGCTTCTTCTGATACCGGATGGATTAATATTGGCGCTGACTGCGTTGGGATTGCTGTTAATCGGCGTTACGGCAACCAGCGGCCAATTCGGAGAATGGCAGGGATCTTTTATCGGGAACTTCGCCGCACTTTTCGGATTTCGTTCCAATGTCTGGATTAATCACGGCTTGGCGGCGGTTGCCGGCGCCTTGGCCATCGGAATCATTATTTTAATCACCCGCGGGCGGGGAATGGGAATGGGCGATTTAAAACTGGCAGTGCCGCTTGGCCTGCTTTTTGGCTGGCCGGATATTATTTTTGTCCTTGCCTTCTCCTTTTTAATCGGGGCGATAATCAGTCTTGCGCTTTTGGCTTTTAAGAAGAGTACTATGAAAGATATGGTCCCATTCGGGCCGTTCCTGGTCATGGGGTCACTGACCGTTTTCTTTTTCGGAAAAGTGATATTGGAAAATTATTTTAATTTTTTCGGTTTTAAATAATATGGTACGCAAAGCATTTACTTTGATTGAGCTGTTGGTAGTACTGGGCGTAACCGTCGGCCTTTCGGCGGTTTTGATTACGTACAGCCGGACCGGCGAGCGGCAGATTATTTTATTCCGCGAACAGGCAAAAGTGATTAACGCGATATTACGGGCGAAAAACTTGGCGATTCAGGCATATGCCGGCGGCGGAAATGTTTGCGGCTACGGTGTTAATTTCCAGCCGAACGCAGCCGTTATTTTTAAGGATCTGGCTCCGGATTGCGCCAGCTCTGACAATAAATATTCCGGAGACGCCAGTGAACTTTTTGAATCCTACCAATTAAATCCGCTGGTTCAATTCTCCCAAATGCCGATTTCCGATGCCGTGTTCATTCCGCCGGATTTGAAAGTTATTTTTACGCCCGGCGGAGTTTCCGAACCGTTATTTATAATCAGCACGCTGGATGGCGGATCCAGTGTTAAGATTAGAATAAACGATGCCGGCCAGGTAACTAGCGAATAGCCGATGGCATATAGCGTATAGTTAATTATGAAAAATTATTTTGAATGTAAAGAAAACGGACAGATAATGGTGGAGGCATTAATTGCGATTACGATTGCCACGGTCGGGCTGCTGGGGATTTTTACTTTAGTTTCCCGGTCATTGAGTTTAAACCGCGTGGTCGCCGACCAATATATCGCTTCCAATCTGGCGGCCGAAGGCGTGGAGCTGGTTAAAAATCTTATCGATTACAATGTCCGCAACGGGCTCCCCTTTAATAACGGTTCCTGCCTTTCGGAGGGGAATCATAATATTGACTACACTGATCTGATCGGCAGTTCCTGCGCTTATGATAATAATCGATTTTTGCGTTTTGACGGACTAACCAGATTTTACGGCTACGATGCGGGAGCGGACACTCCTTATAAAAGAACCATCATAATTTCCTGGCCGCAGCCGGACGAGATTATGGCGCAGTCGGTGGTGGCCTGGACCACCCGGGGCGGCGGCGAGTTTGAAGTTAAGCTGGAAGACCATTTTTTTAATTGGCGATAAATAATATGGATAGCCGCAAAGGATTTACAATGGTGGAGTTATTGGTAAGCATGTCGCTTTTTGTGATCGTCATTTCCATTACTTCCGGAGTTTTCATCCGTTCGCTCCGGACTCAACGAGTATCGGTAGCGCTGATTGCCGCCAACAGCAATGTCAGCCTGGCGATTGAGCAGATGGCGAGGGAAATGCGCACCGGCCAGAGTTTCAGCGCCAGCGGCGGCAGCGAAATTACTTTTACCAATGCTGCCGGCGAACCGGTAAGTTATCGCCTGAACAACTCCGCGGTGGAGCGGAATGCCAAGCGGATTACCGCCAGCAACGTAATAATCGATAATTTAAAGTTTATTCTTTTGCCGGATCCGTCCTATCCGCCGAGGATTACCATAACTATCGGAGTCAGTCCCGCCAATGTTTCGGTTTCCGGAATTGTGATAAATCTGCAGACTACGGTAAGTTCCCGGATTATCGGCGGTTAGATTCTAAATAAAAAAAACCTCCGCACGGCGGAGATTTTTTTATTTACATCTGAACGTTGGTTGATTTTTTAGCCATTGCGTCCCGGATGCCGACAATCATTATCAGCAGGCCAACGGTGGCTATGATGACATCGTCAATCCCTCCTTCGGGAAAGAAAAATCCTTCAAAAATTAAAAACACACCTAAAAGAATTGTCGCTATTGTCCTGAAACCGAAATTTTTCATTAGAATAAAGTAACTTTTAAACGACCTTTGTCACTTACTTATAGTATACTATAATTCATACATAAGTTTATACGCATATGAAAAAAAGCCTTCATATTCTTGCTGATTTTTTTGATTGCCGGTGCGATAAATCCCTGCTTATAGACAGCGTTTTATTGAGAAAAGAAATGAAACAAGTTATTTCCGGCGTCGGCTTCACGGCGATTACTTCGGCTTTTCACCGGTTTAAGGGAGGCGGAGGAGTCAGCGGGGTATATATTTTGGCGGAATCGCATTGCGCGATTCATACCTGGCCGGAGAAGCAATCCGTCAGTTTTGATTTATTTTTCTGCAATTACACCAAAGATAATTCCCGGAAAGCATTGCGCGCTTTCAATGCTTTGCGGGCGATTTTCCAGCCAAAAAAATTTATTAAGCGGGAACTGAGGAGAGATTTATGAATACCGCGGGTGTTAAAAAATTAGCCATTGCCACCATATTTTTATCCGCTTTGGCGGCGATTGCTTATGAAATACTGGCGGGCGCCGCTTTGTCGCAGTTATTAGGCGCCTCCGTTTTTTATTTTTCCATCACTATCGGCCTTTATCTTTTTGCGCTTGGCGTCGGATCCTGGTTTTCCAAGCGCATCGAATCCGATCTTTTTGAAAGATTTATATTCAGCCAGTCGGTATTGTGCGTTATCGGCGGAGCATTGGTAAGCCTGCTGTTCGGCAGCTACGTATTTTCTCAAAAAGTCATAGTCAATTTCGTCCCGTTTGAAACCGCCAATCACCTGGTTTTTGGAATCTGGTTCGGCAAGATTATTTTTCACACCTTCGCCTTTTCCCTGGTTTTTATTATCGGAGCATTGGTTGGTTTTCAGCTGCCGATTTTTTCCCGCATCGTCAGCCGGTTTGAAGAGTTCAAAGACGCGCTGGCGCGGGTGTTTTTTTGGGATTATTTCGGGGCGCTCATCGCGTCCGTGGCGATCCCCATTGTTTTTTTGCCGACTATCGGAATTTTTAAAACTTCTTTCGTAATCGGCCTGATTAATGTTGCGGCGCTGGTGGCGCTGATAAAATTACAGAATCTTTTTAGCGGCCGGACCGCCTTATCCAAAACAGTTTTAACCGCCGTCGGCTTAGCTTTGATTTTTAATGCGGCCGGATTATTTTTTTCCGACCACATCAGCAAACGGCTGGAAGCGATTTTTTATAATGGCGAGATAGTTTATCAGGCCGATTCTTCTTATCAGCGGATAGTTTATGTCAAAGACGGCGATAATCAGTTGCGGCTGTATCTGAACGGCGACCTGCAATTTATTGAGGGGGAGTGGGACGGAATGTACCATGAGTCATTAATTCATCCGGCGTTCGGCATCGCTCCTACGAGGGAGCGGATTTTAATTTTAGGCGGCGGGGACGGCTTAGCGCTTCGGGAGGTATTGAAATATCCGGATGTCGTTTCGGCAACGCTCGTGGATATTGATCCGGCGATGGTGCGTTCCGCCAAAGAATTGCCGGCAATCCGAGCGCTTAATCAAGACAGTTTTTTTGATCCGCGGGTGGCGGTGGTTGCTCAAGATGCTTTTAAATTTATTGAATCCGCTCCGTCGGGCGCTTATGACGTTATTATCGTTGATTTTCCGGATCCCTTTGACGAAAATCTTTCCCGCCTTTATAGCCGGGAATTTTATTCCGAACTCCGCCGGGCGCTGGCGCCGGACGGTTTTGCGGCAATCCAGACTTATGGCTATTTAACTGATACGCAGAAAATTATCTTAGCCACGCTGGCGGCCGCCGGTTTTGAAACGGTGCCGTACCATCCGCCGGTTGAAAAAATCGATCTGGCCAGCGAAGACCTGATTAATTTCGGATTTATTTTAGCTTCTCACGCGCCGGCGGACAGTTCGGCAATGCGCGTCCTGGCGCCAACCCGGTTTTTGAACCAAGGCAACGTGTCATTGATTTTTTCGCCGTGGCCGGACCTGGCATTGCTGGAAGCGCATCGGGTAAACTCTTTATTCCAGCCGACAATTTTTAAATCTCAAGGAGATATCTATACGACCCGCATCCTTGCTCAACTGGATTTCAGCAGGCTGCTTATCCCATCCGCGTACGAGAAAGTTAAGGAAGATATTGAAAGGGATTTTTACGAATAATTGGTATCTTGACAAACAACAATTTTATCGCTATAATATAGTTAGTTTTTACTTCACAAATTAAAAAAGGAGGTGATTCCCGTGAGATTGCGATTCCTGCTGTTGTCCGGAGTGTTGGTGCTGTCCGCTTGCAAAAACATGGGGAAGAAGCTGACCGACCCCGAACCAGAAACGCCGCCGATTATTTCAATCGGCAATGACGCTGACCTGGCGTTAGTCAGAAAGTACAATGCTGACGGCAACGGATATGTTAGGCGGTGGGAGCAAAGCACGGTCGGAGTCTATGACCAGATCGGCATTCCTAATCTGCAAGATGTTCTTAATGATTGGAATGCGGCGATGGACGGAAAGTTGATGCTAGTCATAGGTGATTCCCAGTCTCCGATTACCATAGTCACCAACACATCTATGAGCGAGGCTGGACTGACAGAATATCAAACCATCAACTACCGCATCCAAAGCGTTAAGATATCAATTAATACGCCGCTGACTAATCCTTACTGGATTGCCAAACACGAGTTGGGCCATGCTATTGGTTTTCGTGGCCATACTATTGCCGGTGGCGCGATGAACACTCCAATGGAATCGCTCACGATTACCGATGAGGTCAAACGCACTCTTCGGAAGCTCTACGACCTCGCTCCAGGCACTCAGTTAGTTCCTTAGTTAAAATACCCTTTGATAGCAATATCGGGGGGTATTTTTTATCCTCTGATATGTTATAATAAACATTGATAAAACATATGAAGCGTTCCTCACTAATTTTTTTGATTATTGCCAGTGTTTTTGTTTTCCATGCCGATAGCGCCGAAGCTAAAAGCTTTGTTGAGCAGGTAGTTCATACCGTAACCAATCCTGGTGAGGTTATTTCTGATGAAGCTAAAAGAATAGCCGAAGATGCTAAAAAGGCGGCTGAAGCTGCTACAAAAGCTTTAGCTGATGCCGCGGAAGCAACCAGAAAGGCAATCGCGGATGTGGCTGAAGCTGCTACAAAAGCTTTAGCTGATGCCGCGGAAGCAACCAGAAAGGCAATTGCAGACGCAGCCGAGGCAACAAGAAAGGCACTTGCGGATGCGGCTGAGGTGGCGAGAAAAGCAGCCGATATTGCCAAAGCGGCAGTTGAAGTGGCAAAGGTTGCGTTGACCCAAACTGTGGAGGCGCTACGCCAAACCGTGAAAGTTACTTTAAGTGCTGGAATTAACGTTGTTGTAGCTCCGATTGAGTGGGCAGGTGGTCAAATAGTCAGATCGGTAACGTGTAACCGCTATGCCGATGCCGTAACTGGTGGTGGAGCCGAGAAGATATGTGAACAGGCAAAGAACTTAACTAATGACGCTAATTGTAAATTGGGTTCCCCGGGAGTAAATCCATTTTCTTATTGTCCAAATAATGGAGGTGTTAGTGGAATTACCGATAATGTAAATGATACCTGTCCAACTCCTCCATGTATTCCAACCCCAGAGATAGTTCCTTCCAATCTCCAGGCTAAAGCCATTTCTTCAACGCGAATTGATTTAACTTGGCAGGATAATGCCGGCGGAAATTATGTGTTTTATATTCAGCGCCGCCAAGCGGGAGAATCTGATTGGTCAAATCTTCATGGCGCAGATCCGCTTAATAGAAAATTTGGAACCAGTTATTCAAATTTTAATTTAACACCGAGGACGACTTATGAGTACCGCGTTGGTATTGGTTTTCCGGACCGTAAGTATTCTCAATCGGCATCAGCGCGGACTTTAGACGGGGCGCCTTTCTGCGGCGATAATTCCTGTGATACGGGAGAAACTGCCGCCAGTTGTAGCGCTGATTGTTCTAATGCCGCTTGCGGCAATAATGTCTGTGAAGTTACGGAATCTCCCACCAGCTGTCCGGCGGATTGCACCACCGCAACCACAAAAATCTCAATCGTTTCCAGCCCGATTCAGCAATGCGATACCATTACCCTTAGCCCGATTGATACCCGGGGTTTTGAGTATTCCATTGTCCGGGACGGCCAAGTGATTGCCAAGCTTCCGGCGTCGCAAACCAGTTTTACAGACAAAGGTTTGGCGCTTCACCGAAATTATACCTACTACATCAGGATTCCAGACCCGAATCCGGATCCAAATCTGTATATCCAAAGCGATTCCGGCCCGATAACGGCGTATACCAGCTGTCTGCCGGAGTGTAGTTTTGGTGTAAAGGAAAAGAGCGTTGTCCAATTCGGAAAAACCAACCTTGCCTGGCAGTGCAAATATACGGATGTCGCGGACAATGGCCAGGGGTGCGTTATTGAAAACAGCAAGACCGGACAGAAATTCACTAATTTATCCGGCGCCGGAAATTTGGATGTCACGGTAAGCGAAACTGCCGATTATACTTTGACCTGCCGGAACGTGGACGGCTCGGTTCCTTTGCAGCAAAAAATTGAAGTCTTCCAGCCGGCGGTTAAAGAAGTGAAGCCGTAAGATTAGTTGCTAAAATTGCAATTTTCGTATTAACTTTTAAGTAGCTCATATTGATTTTAAGGAGCGGGATTGAGACGAGCCTTTTTCTTGGCGGTTTTAATGCCAGTTTTTTGCGCCACGGATGTAATTGCCAAAGAGCAGTCAATCGGGATTTATACCGGTTTTGGCGATGCCGATACCACTTATCTGGAACCGGTTTCGACGGAAAATAACGGTTATTCAAAACCGCTATGGCAGATCGATTATATCCGGCGGTCTTCCAAATATGCTTTCGGATACGGCATCTGCGCCGGCCGGGTTCCGTTTAAGGTTCCTTCCGGAGGAGGCGTCAATGGGCAATATCAATACGCTGACGCGCTGATCGGATTTTTTTCCGAACCGGATGTGCGCCTGGGCGCCCACATGTATATCGCCAATGGGTTTGCGAGAAACGAGGTTCATTACGTTTCCAGGAATTGCAAACCAAATAAAAGCACCTCTACTCATTCTAAGGTTGCGGTTGGTTTGGATATTAATTTTATTAAAACTCCTGTCGGCCCGCTAACTTTAGTATTTGAACTTGGTTCCACCGATTCCAGCGTTAAGACTGAAACCGGACATACCAGCAAATCTTCTTTTTCTCTGCATGGCACTCAGGTTATGTACGGCATCCGGTATTGGTTTGGAAAAGAATTCCGGAAAAAATGAGCTACCATTTGAGCTCCACCGAGCACATAATTATTTATGTGCTCGGTTTTTTGTTATAATTTAAGCAAATGACCAATAGTCAGCGGCAGACTTTTTTCCGTTCGGGGCAGGTGATGCTTACCACAGTGCTGGCCTTATCCGGAACAGTTCTTGGCGCAACCACGATTGCCGGTCTTTTGATGCTTTACCAAATTCGGCAAGCCAGCGATATCGTCAGTTCTACTAAATCATTGTACGCGGCGGATAGCGGCATTGAGTGGCGATTGTGCAAGTTTTTTAAGATTGACGGCGAGATCTGTAATGATGCCCCATTGTGCCCGGATTCTTCTCCGGAAGCCCAGGGCGCCTGCGTATTGCAGAATAGCGCTTCTTTCAAAGCAACTTGTACGAGCATTATAGATGCGGGCAAGGAAGCGATTACCATTCAGTCCAGCGGGAATAATCAGAAAACTTTCCGCGCTTTTGAAACGCGTTTAGAGCGGACCGCGCCATAGGAGATTGCCATATATGGATAAACAGGATGCAAAAAAAAGAATTGAGCAATTGCGCAAAACTATTGAGCATTACCGACATGCTTATCACGTGCTGGATAAATCGCTGATTTCCGATGCCGCCCTGGATTCCTTAAAAAAGGAACTTTTTGACCTGGAACAGCAATGGCCGGATTTGATTACTCCGGATTCGCCGACTCAGCGCATCGGCGGCGCGCCGCTGAAAGATTTTCAGAAAGTTCGGCACGAAACGCCGATGCTTTCTTTTAACGACGCTTTTTCCCGGGAAGACATGGAGGATTGGCTGGAGCGGCTGGAAAATTACTTAGGTCGTCCAATTAAACGAGCTGATATTTCTTCTCCGAAACCCCCGCAGCCGCGAGGCACGATCCCCGTTATAAGAGGCGAGCGGCGAGGACTTAGCGAGTCTCGCGCTGGCGAGACGAAGCGGGTTGAGGGAAGAGATTCAGCGAGTGCTTTTTATTGCGAATTGAAAATTGACGGCTTGGCAATTGAATTGACGTATGAAGATGGCGTATTAGTTCAGGGTTCCACGCGAGGAGACGGATTAATCGGCGAAGACGTGACGCAGAATTTAAAAACAGTGGAAGCGATACCTCTGAAGTTAAAAGTGGAAAGTCTCAAGTCAAAAGTTCCGCGGCGATTAATTGTTCGCGGCGAGGTTTTTTTAACTAAAAAAGAATTTAATCGGATTAATAAAGAACAAGAAAAATTAGGCGGGAAGCTGTACGCGAATCCCCGGAACGTTGCCGCCGGTTCGGTTCGCCAGCTGGACCCGAAAGTAATCTCCGGCCGAAAATTGGATTCTTTCCAATACGATATCGTTACTGATTTTCAGCGGCAATATCATGAGGACGAGCATGGCCTGTTAAAATCTTTCGGTTGCAAGATTAATCCGCATAATCGCCACGCCGCTACTTTAAAAGAAGTTTTTGATTTTCATGAGTATTGGGCTAATCATCGCGAGTCATTGCCGTATGAAATTGACGGTATCGTAGTGATTGTCAATAACAATAAAGATTTTGAATCCGGCGGGGTCATTGGCAAGGCGCCGCGGGCGGCGATTGCCTTTAAGTTTGCCGCTCGGGAAGCCACAACGGTTGTGGAAGATATCCAGATACAAGTCGGCCGGACGGGGGTGCTGACGCCGGTGGCGGTGCTGAGGCCGGTATTGGTTGGCGGCATTACGATATCCCACGCGACGCTCCATAATGCTGATGAGATTAAGCGTTTGAATTTACGGATCGGGGATACGGTGATTGTGAGCCGGGCTGGCGACGTCATTCCAAAGATTATTAAAGTATTAACTGATTTGCGGCCGCGCGGAACCAAGGAATTTGAGATGCCGAAAAAATGCCCGATGGACGGTTCTTCGGTAATAAGAGACGGAGTCGCCTACAAATGCGGCAATAAAAATTGCGGCGCCAGGAATCGCGAGGGCTTGTATCATTTTGTTTCCCGAAAAGCTTTTAATATTGATGGTTTGGGACCGAAAATCATTGACCGCTTTATGGATGAAGGTTTAATCGGCGATGCGGCGGATATTTTTGAATTGCGGACCGGGGATATCAAAGTGCTGGAGCAGTTTGGGGAAAAATCCGCGGAAAATATCGTTCGGGAAGTGCAAGAAAAAAAGAAAATTACCTTACCTCGATTTTTATTCAGCCTTGGCATTTTGCATGTCGGGGAAGAGACCGCCCGGGTCTTAGCTCGAACGATATCCGGTGCTTCTAAGGCTACTGGTGTTATCCAGGTACGGAATCATCTCCAGAAATTTTCTTTAGAAGCATTGCAGGAGATGCCGGATATCGGACCAAAAGTGGCGCAGAGCATTTATGATTGGTTCCATGATGCCCGAAATATAAAGTTTTTGGAAAAACTGGATCGAGTCGGCATTGCCATTTTACCGGAACGCCATACTGCTTCCGCAACCTTAAAAGGCAAGCTGTTTGTACTGACCGGCGGCCTGGATGGCCTTTCTCGGGATGAAGCAAAAGACAAGATTCGGGCGCGCGGTGGAGAGGTGAGTGAGTCGGTGTCTAAAAAAACATCCTATGTCGTTGCCGGGTCCGATGCCGGCTCAAAACTAGAAAAGGCGAAAAAACTCGGGATTCGGATATTGAGTGAAAAGGAATTTTTGAGGATGGTTTCTTAGTATTAAATTCACTGCTATAATTTATTTATGTTAACTAAAAAAGACTTGGAGCATTTGGCGGCGCTCGCGCGCATAGATTTAAAATCTGGAGAAGAGGAAAAATTACTTTCGGATTTACAAAGCATTCTCGGACACTTTGAGGAATTACAGGAAGTGGATACGGAAAAAGTGGAACCGATGACCGGCGGTACGCAGCTCCGGAGCGTGGTTCGCGAAGACGTGGCGGGACTGACGGACGATACCGGCAAGGGCAAGGATGCGTTTCCGGATAGCAATAACGGATATCTTAAAGTGCCCCCGGTTTTCTGAGAGTTTGTTCTAAAATTTAATGTATACAAA
>Ga0209541_10006667_pt1 | contig 19593 bp, 20 predicted proteins | sample RifCSPlowO2_01_FD_184027 | JGI IMG/M metagenome (GOLD analysis project Ga0209541, IMG submission 184027) | Groundwater microbial communities from Rifle, Colorado - Rifle CSP2_plank lowO2_0.1 (SPAdes) (version 2) | ecosystem: Environmental > Aquatic > Deep subsurface > Groundwater | place... | reverse complement strand
TGACAGCGGCTCATGCTGTTCCACTTCCGGTAGATACTCGGAGAGAAGTTCTCTGATTGCGTCCGGCGTCACCCCCTCCAACGGGGCAACCAAGAGGGGAGTGAGCATGCCCTTTGATTTGATGAGTAATTTCGGCTGCGGCGCGGTTTCTTCTTCCACCCAAAATGAGTCAAAGGCGGTGAAGGGCTGGAAGTCCTTGTTGGTCCACAGCCCTCGGTTCGTGAGTTCATAGCTCAGCAACTGCGGTTTTTGTAGCGTACGCAGAAAGAGCACGACGGTGCTGACGAAGACGAGAATCGCGAAGAGAATGTTATTGAAGATGACGGCCGTTACCGCAAGCGAGAGTGCGATAATGCCGACTGCCCAGTACCAATCGGGACTGTGACGCTGCTCTACGCGGTCGTATGATTGCCACTCTAGTTTTTGAGACATGCGTAGTAAGTTATCAATTTTCAATTCTCAGTGAGTTCTTAATTTGATAAGTATTCAATTGACCGTTGGTTGAAAATTGTACCGTGATAATTGAGAGTTCTTCATGGCCCTATTCCCGCTACACTTAGTCCCACAAAGAATATCAACGCACAGAGCGTTGCTGATATAAGACACCAAGTGCACCACTCACGCAGAATAAAGGCCTGTACGGCGGTGAGGTAGAGCGAGAACAGGAATGCAACGGCCGAGAGCCCAAGGAGTAGTGTACCAAGAAGGTCCGAGTGAAGGGTGGGAACTGCAAGCGCCGCGGCATAGGCGACGACGATAATTGTGTAGTAAATCACGCCAAGGAGCTCAACCGGAATATCCATGAAGCGCGAGTAGTCACTGTGCACCACCGGGTCGCAGCTGTGTCCTATGGGGCACACCAGCGGGTGATGTAGCCGTTTCTTGAAGTGGATGAATGCGGCAAGCGAGAGCCCCGCCAACGCGCAGGCAATGAGGAGCGCATGAAGCGTAAGATATGGAGTCATGCGCCTATTCTAGCACAACCTCGCCAGTTCTCCCTTTCCTGAAGGGATGGGACCGGTTGCAGTGAAGGAGTTAGAAGACCCGCGCTCGCCACACTCCCGCACGCCCGTCCTTTTTCCAAATCTTCAGAAGCTCCTGCGCAGAGTCAGTGTTTTGCCTTCAGCTTTTCTGATAAGGCGTTCTTGATAAACGCCTGATACGGAACGCCCAATTCATTTGCCCGTTCCTTAATACGAAAAAGCAGGGGGGAGGGGAGCCGAATTGAGATGGGTTGCGAACTTGGTTTGAGGTTGGGAAAAGAAACCCGCTCAAAATCACTCGGCTCAAAGTAATCGTGCAGTTTAACACGGGACCAGAAAGCGCGTTCCGCGTCTTCGTTTCTGAACTTTGGCAATTTAAGATTCTTTTTCATAAAGTGTTCGTTCTTTTTTGTTAAAAGTCCGCGATGAAATAATGCGAATCTTTTCCTTGCGAATTGTAAAGACAATAAACAGTATCTTTCCGCTTTTTGTTTTTCCGAGCAGGATGTAGCGCTTTTCTTTATCAGAATGCAACCGGTCCTCAAGTATTTTCTTTGCAGGGTCAAAGAAGGATTCTTCACTTTCGGCATCGGTGATACCGTGTTTCTGGAAGTTCTTGCCCCTGTTCCCGTCATCCCACTCAAACTCCAGTGCGTCTCTCATGACCCTCATAGTATATGTATATACCCCGCGCTACATTTCGTCAATGGTGTTGCCTGTGGATTGTGATTACTCTTGAAACAGCGCGGCGGGAAGGTTAAAAATCTCGCGCTTTTTCAACTCTTCGTGGAATTTCAGAAAAGTTGCTTTAGTGAGCGGTGTGTCGCCTTCGCGCACGAGAAATTCGTATTCGTAGCCAATCATTGAGAAGCGTTTAGCGTATAGCGGTTAGAATAAGACGGCCGGATTCCCGCCTTCGCGGGAATGACAGATGGGTGTTATGACTGAATCGGGAAGATTGCGGCGGGGCCCTCGGTGAGTTCCTTGAAAATAATCGGATTCGCAGCGATGAAGTCAATGTTTCGATAGTCGTATTCTCGCGCGCCGATATTTGCGATTACCCCTCCGGCTTCCTTGATAAGGAATGTCCCCGGCGCGATGTCGTAGTCCTTGCTTCCCGCTCTGCCGTAATAGACCGCTCCATCCAGTTTTCCGCTTGCGACGAGCGCAAGTTCATAGCCGGAAGCCCCAACATGGAAGGTGTGGCAATGGGAGCGCAACTTGAGGTATCGCCCGTACGCTTCCGCGTCTTGCAGTTTGAACACGGCCGAGAGGCGGGACGCATCCAGTGTCCGGTTGCTGACCGACATAACCCGTTCGTTGGCAAAGGCGCCTCTTCCTTTTTCAGCATGATAGAGAATATCGCCTACGAAGTCGTACACGGCGGAAAAAGTCACCCCACCATTTTCTATGAGGGCAATCTGGGATGTGCAAAAAGGAAGCCCTCGGATAAAGTGCGATGTGCCGTCTATGGGGTCAACCAGCCAGAATCGCTCTACCTCCCTGTTTCCTCCGCTCTCTTCTCCCACGAAAGAAATATCAGAAAAATACTTGGCAAGCTCGTGCATGTAAAACTGCTCAACGGATACATCCACATCAGTGACAACTTCTCGTGTGCTGCCGGGCTTGTCACGAAACAGAACCTTGCCGTAGTGCGGCATAAGCATCTCCCGCGCACGGCGAATGATGGGAAGGACGGTTTGAGTGTACGAAGATTGAGACATAACTGTTTTCCCTGTTTAACTGGATTTCCGCAGCGGCTCCTCAAGGTCAGACCTTGAATCGGGAAAAAGGTCTGACCTTTTCCCGCCGATGTAGGAGTGACGATACGCGTTGCGCTGCGGTACTACGATTTCGCGCTTATCCAAGACCAATCAGCGCCCTAATAAACTCCGCCGCCCAACGGTACACATTGTAGCTTCGCACTGTCTCGCGCATTTGCCGCATCCGCCGCCGTTGTTCCGTTTTTGGCATAGTAAGCGCCATATGTAGCGCTTCGGAGGTTTCCTCCGCGCTATAGGGATTAACGAGAAGCGCGCCCTTTAGGTCCCGCGAGGCGCCGGTAAAGTTGCTCAAAACAAGCACCCCAAGTTCGTCGTTTCGCGCCGCCGCGAACTCTTTTGCTACCAGATTCATGCCGTCATGGACCGAGGTGACGAGGCAGACATTCGCCAAACGGTAGAGTTGATTGAGCGTTAAATGCGGGTAATGTTTTTTGTGCAGCGCAATCGGTTTCCACTGTCTTGTTCCACACTGCTCGTTGATGCGCTCCGCCTCCGCCGAGACCGCTTCCGAGTACTCGCGGTACTTCTTCGCTTCTTCTCGCGATGGCGGGGCAATTTGGAGAAAGGTGAGCTTTTCTTTATATTCCGGATATTTCAAGAGGAAGTGCTCAATGCCTTTAAATCGCTCCAGAATTCCTTTTGTGTAATCAAGCCGGTCTACGCCAAGTCCCACAAGCGGCGTGTGTACGCCGAAACTCCGGAGTATTTTTCGGTCCGGCTCCTTTTCTTCCCCCAGCCCCTCCTCTGTTGCGAACGCGATTGAAATGGGGAAGGGTTTGATAAGCGTTTTATGTTCGTCATGGGTAATCGCGAACTGCTCCAAGTCAATGAGCGATTCCACTTCTTTGCCGACGGTATCAATGAAGTTGTTGCAGTACTGCTGGGTGTGAAAGCCGATGAGGTCGGCGCCGAGCATCCCGAGTAAGATTTCTTTTCGCCACGGGCAGATGCTGAAATGTTCAGGTGACGGCCACGGAATATGCCAGAAGAGCCCAACGGCTGCATCCGGGCGGCTCTTCTTTACCATCTCTGGCAGCAGGGCGAGGTGGAAGTCCTGCACCAAAATAATCGGCTCCGGCACATCCTTGATTTCGGCAAGGAGTGCCTCGGCGAATGTGCCGTTCACGCGGCGGTATTCCGTCCAGTCCTCTGCGCGAAAAACGGGACGGGTATGCGCCATGTGGCAGAGCGGCCACATCGCCTCGTTAGAAAAGCCGACATAGTGACCTTTTACCTCTTCTTCAGTGAGCCAGATGCGCTTCAGCGTATAGCGCGGCTCGTCAGGCGGAACCTGCAGTTTGCCGTCCGCATCTGCCGTTTCCTTGTCCGCGCTGCCGCTTCCCCATGCAAGCCACTCTCCTGCACATGCTTCAACCAGCGGCTCAAGCGCCGTTACCATACCGCTTGCAGGAACAGATACGCTTATGCCGTTTTTCCCTTTACTGTGGATATAGGGTTCGCGGTTGGAAACTACGATAACTTTTCGGTTCTTGAGGTTGGCCTTGATAAACTCCTTGAGCCGCTCCGCGGTCCATGGGCTGTCAAGTTTCAGAAGTCGCATGCGTGCCTCTTCGCTCGCGGCAAACCGCGCCTGCGCCAAACTCTGATTCATCTTCATAATTTCGCTTGCCAGGGGCTTAAGAAAGAACGGGCCGCCGAACGCCGCTTTTGGCGTTTTACTCATGCGAGCCGACTTTACCGATTCTGCGAATCGCCGCATGACGCGCAAAAGCGCGAAGCGCACCAAGAGCACAATCGCCGCCGAGAATACGACGATTTGCACCAGAAGGCGGACGGCGTTTCGCTTCCAGATATTTACAAGCGCCGTATCAATGTAGGAGGCGTTCTGCACCACGACGAGCGCGCCGGAAACCGAGGAACTCTTTGCGAAAAGCGGCGACACATGGAGGTAGAGCGGGGCACCCGCGAGTGTTTCAAACAGTCCCGTCGGTTCCCCTTTATCAAGCGCGGCGAAGACGAAGTCGGGATTGTCTGTCACGCGTTTCGGCATCTCTTTTGACGCGGCAAGTGGAACTCCGCGGTTGGTAAAGACCGCGATTCCGACGATTCGCTCCTTGTCCGTAAAGCGGTCAACGATTCGCTGGAGCGTTGTCGTTGAGTTTTGGAGAAAGTTAGGCCCGACGGATTCCGCGAGCGAATCGGCAAGGAGCCGCGTGCGGTACTGCAAATCAGCGGAGAGGTTGAGGCGCTCTTCGTTCACCTGATTGAAGGTAAAGCCAAAAACAATCGCGCTGACCGCCACAATGGCGCCAAGGGTTATGAGGAGTATGTTTTTCATCCCGTGCCGCCCATGCTAGCTCTTTTCAGCGGTTTTGTCAGGCACAGTTAACCATATGAGGTGACATTTCTGCTAGATTGGGGTGACAAAGGTTAACTAGAAGGGAATCGCTCTTATATGGGCACTTTTTGGCGGACTTTCTTGTGAAGCACTCGCGCGACGCCCGCTCGCGCATTGGAGACCCACAGGTTATACAGAATCACGCATGGTTTAATGATTTCCGGGTCAACGATTTTGTAGTACACATTGAGACCGTCGCGCCGCGTCTGCACAATGCCGGTATGCCGCAGGAGCGCGAGGTGCTGGGAGACATTGGCCTTGGGAACGCCGAGAATCTTCACCAAATCCTCCACGCACTTTTCCTCGTACTTGATGTTATTCAGTATCTCCAGCCGCTTCTCGTTTGCGAGAAGCTTATAGGTCTCAGCATTTTTGATGAAAGCAATTTTCGGCAGGACTTCACGCATAGATTTAGAATTAAAGATTTAAGTAAGATAACAACAGAAAGGTGTCTCTCGACTTTCTTTAATCTGTTACGCGATTGCGAAACTATATGGATAGTATAACCAAGACTTTCCCTTTTGTCATGCGCGCACTAATTCGTAAAGAACGCCTCGGTATAGATGCGCTCCTCCGCTACCTCCGCGGCGCGAAGCCCCCGCCACATATCGCGAACAAACGAAATCGACCCGCACAGCATGAATTCGGCTGTATCCGCATTTTGGGTGAGCGACAGCACTCGTTCTGCGGTCATGCGCCCTTTCTCGAACCCGGCGGAGACATCCGGCTCGCGGGAAATAAAATGCTTAACGCGAATGTGCGGATAGCGCGTTTCGAGCGAAGAGAACTCTTTCGTGAATATCCTGTCGTCGCGGGTTCGACTCCCCTGACAAAGCAAAATGTCTCGCTCCGGTTCTTCCGTAAGATAGTGCCTTATAAGACTCCGAAACGGGGTCACGCCGATACCAATTGCAAGCATAACAAGCGGCGTATTCTTTTCCTCACTGTAGAAAAAGCCGTACGGGTCCGAACCGACGAACGAGTCTCCCGCTTGCATCGCGCAGAGACGCTGTGAGAACGCTCCCATCGCCTTTATCGTGATGGTAAGCGTTGGCTCATCCGGAGACGAAGAAATGCTGTAGGCTTTGCCCTCCGGTACATGCAGTTCGGGAAAGTACACGGTGATGAACTGCCCCGGCGTGAAGGCAATCTTCAGTCCCTCGGAGAGAATATGAAGCGTCGTTACGCCCGGTGACTCCGCAATCGTTCCAACGACATCATAGGTTCTGCGCGGCGCTTCGTTCATGGTTCTCCCCGTAATCTTTAATGGCCTCCCGAAGAGCAAGGTGCCCCAGCACCGAGCAGTGGTATTTGCGGTCGGGGAGTCCGCCGAGTCGCTCGATGATGGATTCGGGAGTGACGCGTCGTGCCCGCGCGAGCGTCATGCCTTCGTTTTCCGTGACCATAACCGAGAGCATCGAGGTTGAGGCGATGGCCGAGGCGCAACCAAAGGTGCGCCACTTGCACTCCCTGATGCGGTCGCTCTCTTTGTCCACCTTAATCCAGAGCGCCATCATGTCGCCGCAGGCGGGGCTACCGACCACTCCGATGCCGTCGGCCTCGTAGTCCGCCTCATCCAGGAGAATGTTGCGCGGGTTGAAAAAGTGGTCCTTGACCGTTTCGCTGTAGACCCAGGTCCCGACATCGCAGGTGTAGCGTGATTTGTTCATGGGTGATGAGTGGCTCGCGGTTGTAGCGCCGATAGTGATAAAAGCTCCTCGACGATTCGTGGGAAAATAGCAAGTACATAGTCGAGTTCCTCTTTGGTCGTGCGCCTCCCGAGCGAGAAACGGATGCTCCCATGCATGATATCGGCGTCCTGCCCGATGGCGATAAGCACATGCGACGGGCGGAGGTCGAAGGCGGAACAGGCAGAACCAGTTGACACGGATACCCCTGCCGCATCGAGCTTAAGGAGCATGGACTCCCCCTCGACAAAGGGTATCGACACATGAACGATTGCCGGCGTTCGTGCTTCCGGGTCGCCGTTTCGCCTACTGCGCGGGATGCGGCGTTCAAGCTCCGATGCGAAATATGAGGAGAGTGACAGTAGCCGCGCATGCTCTTCCTCCCGCATCGCCTGCGCCTTGCCAAGCGCGCGCGACAAACCGACAATCAAGGGGACGCTCTCGGTGCCGGCTCGCTGTTGTTTCTCCTGCTCGCCGCCGACGATGAGAGGAGAGAGCTTCACGCCTTCCCGTTTATAGAGGAACCCGGCGCCGGTGGGGCCATAGAGCTTCGAGCTGTTCACCGTCATAAGGTCAGCGCCAAGCCGATGCGCCGAGAGCGAAAAAAGGTTCCCAGCTTGACAGGCGTCGGTGTGAAGAAGCGGAAATTCATCCCGTCGCACTTTCTGAAGCGCCTGCGCGAGTTCCCTCACCGGAAGCACCGTACCTATCTCATTGTTGACATACATAACCGAGATGAGGATGGTCTTGCTCGTGATGTGGCGGAGGCACTCGGCGACCCGTATCATTCCGTGCTCGTCCACGGGGAGCACGGTCACCTCGAATCCTTCGGCAAGAAGAACATGCGCCGCCTCTATGACCGCCTTGTGCTCGATGGCCGAGATGATGAGGTGGTTGCCGCGGCTGCGATTCGCCCGTGCCGTGCCAATAAGCGCAAGATTGTCGGCCTCGGTGCCGGAACCGGTAAAGATGATTTCGGAAGCGCGGGCGCCGACAAGGCCGGCGACGATAAGGCGGGCTTCTTCTATCGCCGCGCGCGAGCGCCTGCCGTTTTCGTGTATGGATGAGGGATTGCCGTACCTCGGGTCGAAGTATGGGAGCATGTGCATGAGCACCTCTTCGTCGATTGGCGTCATAGCGCTGTAATCGAGATAGACACGGTCTTTTTCAGCGGATTCCGCAAAAGGAAACATGGATGTGTAATTCTTCTTGTAATACCTTGAGTTCTTCGGCGCCATAGGTTGTCTTTTTCCTAAACTGGGGATTGAGTAGCTTCGTCGGAATGAATCTCTGGAGGTAGTACGCGCTCGCGCCGTGAATCTCCTTCCCTATCTCCCGTATATCGTCTGGAGAGAGTATTCCTTTCACGACGGTCGTGCGAAACTCATACGCTGCTTTCCCCTTGATAAGAAGAGCGATGCTTTCTCTTATCGCGCCGGTATCCACCGGCCGCGCGACGGTCTCGCTGTACTTTTGGAGCGGCGCTTTCACATCCATCGCGATGTAATCAACCATTCTCTGCTCAATCAAACTGCGGAGCATTTCTGGCCGCGTGCCGTTCGTATCCAGCTTCACGAGAAATTCTCTCGCCTTTACCTTCCTCAAGAAATCGGGGAGATCATCGTGCATCGTCGGTTCTCCGCCGGTAACGACGACGCCGTCAAGAAAACCTCGGCGCGTGTCCAGAAAGGAGAGGATGTCGGCTTCGCTGTATCTCGTTTCCACCGTCTCGTCGACGAGTTCTGGGTTGTGACAATACGGGCAACGAAAGTTACAGCCGATGGTGTAGACCATGCACGCCGTCTTGCCCGGATAGTCGATGAGCGTGAACTTCTCAAAACCGCCGAAGATCATAACAGCTGTGTCGATACCGTTTCGACAATGGCAGGTGCCTTCACGGCCGGTATGTATGTTTTACGCACTGCAAACTCCGCCTGCTTGCCTGCGTTCCACGCTCCGACGGGTCGCAGATAGCCGACAATGCGCGAATAGACTTCGCACGGCTTTGAGCATGACGGGCAGTCAACCTGCTCGCCTGCAATATAGCCGTGAGAGCCGCAGACGCTGAATGTCGGGGTAAGCGTGAAGTACGGCAGTTTGAACCGTTCGCATATCTTTTTAACGAGCGCCGGCACGGAGGCGTGGTCGGCGACCCGTTCTCCCAAAAAGAGATGCACGACGGTGCCGCCAGTGTACTTGGTCTGGAGCGAGTCCTGAATTGCGAGCGCCTCGTAGATGTCGTCAGTGTAATTGACGGGAAGGTGCGACGAATTCGTATAAAACGGCTGGCCGCCCCTACTATACTGCGCTTCATTTGCTACCACGATGGACGGATACAGCTTCTTGTCTTTGAGCGCGAGGCGGTACGCGGTTCCTTCCGCCGGCGTCGCCTCGAGGTTGTACAGGTTGCCGGTTTGCTGTTGATATACCACGAGCTGTTCGCGCATGAAGGAAAGTGTCCGGGACGCAAACGCCTGTCCTTCGTTCGTGCCGATGTCTTTGCCTAAAAGGTTGAGTGCCGCCTCGTTCATGCCGACAAGTCCGATGGTTGAAAAATGGTTTTTCCAGTACTCGCCGTACGCTTCCTTTATCTTCCGGAGATAGAATTTGGTATAGGGATACAGGTGCGCGTTCGTAAGCCTCTCCAGCACTTTCCGCTTGATTTCAAGGCTCTCCTTGGCGAGGTCCATAAGGCGTGCGAGGTTTTCATAGAACGCTTTCTTGGCGGCGGCGGGGTCGGCGGGGTGCGTCCGCTTCGCAAGGTAGCCGAGCCGGGGGAGGTTGAGTGTCACGACGCCGACAGAGCCAGTGAGCGCATTGGCGCCGAAGAGCCCCCCGCCGCGCCGGTCAAGCTCCGAAAGGTCGAGTCGCAGGCGACAGCACATGGAACGGGTATCCTCCGGCTTCATGTCGGAGTTGATGAAGTTGCTGAAATACGGGATGCCGTACTTTGCGGTAATCTCCCAAAGTCCCTTGAGGTTCGGGTTATTCCAGTCGAAATCTTTGGTCACATTGACGGTGGGAATAGGGAAGGTGAAGACCCGCCCCGCGGCATCTCCCTCCCGCATGACCTCAAAGAGAGCGCGGTTCAGCATATCCATTTCGTGCTGGAACTCCGCATAGGTTTCGCGCTGTTCCTTTCCCCCGACGATAACAGCCGTATCCTTAAAATTAGGCGACGGCGTAAGGTCGAGTGTGATGTTGGAGAATGGCGTCTGGAAGCCGACGCGCGTCGGCACATTCATGTTGAAGATGAACTCTTGGAGGCTCTGCTTCACTTCATCGTGCGAAAGCTTGTCGTACCGGATGAACGGCGCGAGGAGGGTATCAAAATTGGAGAATGCGATGGCGCCCGCCGCCTCGCCCTGCAATGTATACATGAAATTCACTACCTGACCGAGCGCCGTGCGGAAGTGCTTCGGCGGTGCGGACTCCGTCTTGCCGACAACGCCTCGGAACCCTTCTATGAGCAAGTCCTGTAGGTCCCATCCGACACAATAAACCGAAAGCGTGCCGAGGTCATGCAGATGGAAGTCCCCCTTTTCGTACGTCTCTCGTATCTCGCGCGGATAAATCTTATTGAGCCAGTAGGTCTTGCTGACCTCTCCAAAAATGTAATTGTTAAGACCTTGCAAAGAGTACTCCATATTGGAGTTTTCTTTCACCTGCCAGTCGGTGCGCTCCAGATAGTTATCCACGAGGCCGAGAGACGCCGCCGTCGCGAACGCGCGCATTTCCGCGTGCTGTTCGCGGTAGAGGATGTATGCCTTGGCGGTCCGCTTGAAGCGCGAGTGCATGAGCACCCGCTCAATCGTGTCCTGTATATCCTCGACATTCGGGACGCGGTCTTCAAACCCACGTTCAAGATTCGAGGCGACACTGTCGGAGAGGAGTTTCGCCTCATCATCTCTGAACTCAGCGGTCGCCTTGCCGGCTTTTGCGATGGCCGCCGTTATTCTCTGCTGGTCAAAGTCCTCAAGAACACCCGTGCGCTTGGTAATCGTGGCGAACATACGCGTATAAAAATAATAATCAAACAGGACATGGACTGCGCAGGGACGAAGCCGCCGCTTGCGGAAAGTGTCGAGAACCGCAAGCGGCGAACATTCGCCCTTCCTATCCTAGTTGCATGTTTGCGCAACTATGTAATTAGATGATACTCCTCACCCGCCAAACGAGGCAATGGTGGATAGCAAAACACCGCATACGAATATCGGTGCGTCAACCCCGTTAGACATGCCCTTCCACCAAATAGTCTTGAATGAGACGCATTGCGCCAAGCGCGGTGCCGTTAAAAATTGCGTGTTCGCGGGTGGGAAGTCCCGTGGCGCGTTCCAGCGCCACTTTAAGATGCGGAGCTTGGGTTACTCCGCCGTCAATGATGAGTTCCTTTGGAGGAATCGGGAGTTCCCCGACGAAATGCGCCACCTGTGCCGCGAACCCGTCCAAAAGCGTGTCAAGCTCCGGCTGATGGCCGATAAGCGGCGTCACGCACTCGGCACACGCTTCAATTTTCGCTTCAATCGCGAAGTGTGCTTCCCCGTTTCCGTCGGCGGTGAGCGTCGTAAAAAACGGAGGATGTGTTTGGAAATCGTCACCGACTATCTGCATGATGAAAATACCGGTTCCGAAGGTGATTTTAGTCGTACCAATTTCGTGTCCCGCCGCGAACAGGCTCGCTTGTTGGTCTCCCGCGATGGCACGAATGGGAATACCGCTTCCAAAAAGTCCCGGCGAAAGTGTTCCGAAATCCGACGCCGACAGTTGCACTTCGGGAAGCAGGGCATGGGGGATAGAAAACAGCGAAAGTAACTCTTCGTCCCACTGTTTCGTGTGTATATTAAACAAAAGCGTGCGGGAAGCATTCGTCACATCCGTTCTGTGTAAATGCGTATCCGCAAAATTCCACAGGAGCCACGAGTCAACCGTGCCGAAACACAATTCTCCCTTTTCCGCCCGGACTCTCGCGTCCGGCACTGAATCGAGAATCCATTTTATTTTTGACGCGGAAAAATATGAGTCCACCTGAAGTCCCGTTTTTCCCAAAATCATCTTCCCGTGCTCTTGCGCGAGATGTTCGCAAACCGCTTTGGTCCGTTTGTCTTCCCACACAATCGCCGGATACACCGGTTCACCGGTAGCGCGGTCCCAGAGAATCGTCGTTTCGCGCTGATTGGCGATGCCGAACGCTGAGATGTCCTCCACATCCACGCCGCTTTCGGACACTGCCGCGCGCAGGACTTTTTTTGAGACGTCAAAAATCTCAAACGGGTCTTGTTCCACCCACTCTTTCTGCGGAAAAGATTTCTGAAGAGACTTCGCGGCGCGCGCCAGTACTTTTTCGCAAGCATCAAAAACAAACGCCTTCACGTCGGTTGTACCGACATCAAGAACAAGAGCCGCTCCTCCCGTCGTTTCAGACCCGGCGCCGGATAAGTTTCGTGAATATTTCGTTTGCATCTTTGCCGTTCAAGATAACTTCCTCAAGAGCCCTAAATATATGCAGCGTGCTTTTTTCGCTTCCGAGAAGCGTGGAGACAAGCGGTAATGATGCACACCCTTCGCTCTGTATATTGCACACTCCGGTGCGAGCGAACTCTTCACCGAACCGGCTGTTCCTTGAATACCCGCTGAAACCCGTCGCGACAAGGTCGCCTACGCCGGCAAGGGAATAGGCTGTTTCGCGCTTCCCTCCGAGTCTCTCCACAATGTCGGCCATTTCTAAAAGGGCGCTTTTGAGATACCAACCTTTTTGGTTGTTCCCCCATGAAAGGCCTTGCGTGACACCCAAACCCAGCGCGTAGATGTTCTTCAGCACTCCCGAAAGAGCGGCGCCGCGAACATCCAGCGTCGTTTCAAACGAGAGAAGCGTACCGGCGAAAAGACTCGTTATGCGCTCCGCGACTTCACCGTGCTCCGTGGCAAGACAGCCGACTCCGGAGAGATCCTGCATAAACTCCGCCGCGAGCATCGGCCCGCCAAGGAGCGCCGCGCGGTGTTGCGGAAGGATTTCCGAAAGCAACGCGTCAACGGTTTTTTTGTGTACTCCTTCTATCCCCTTCGCGAGCGATACCACCATGGCGTCTTTCGAAAGGTGCGGCTTCATTTCGGCAATCGCGTCTCGCATCGCCCACGAAGGCACGCAGAGGAACACCACCGAAGCCTCCTTGACCACTTCCGGAAGCGGCAACGCAGCGCGAGTAACCTTGGTGGGGTCTTTGTCGTAGAGAATAAGCTGATTTTCTTTGTTCCGGTCGAGAATATGCGCGAGCGCCTGACCTATGGCTCCGGCACCGATAATAGCAACGTGTGTCATGGATTTATCGCAGCCATTCGCGAAACGTCTTCGGCCACCCCGCAAGAAAGAGAAGCGCAAGCGGGGCGCCCCAATTGGCCCATCGTTCTACAAAGTCCCAGACAGGCATTCCGACAAGCGGGCGGATGAGCGCGGTCCAGAAACCCCAGAGCGCCATCCAGAGAAGCACGATGCGGACGGGACGGAAAAGAATAAGGAGCGCTAGTATGATGTCCGCGAGACCTACGATGAATAAGAGTTGTGTCGCTAACGCGGGGTCGGATACACCAAATTGACTAAACCAACCGAGCCAGTCCTTCTTCCCCTGCAGAGCGAAGACACCGTGTCCGATGAATTCACCGGCGACAGCAATGCGGAGCACCCACTCCGCTTTTTTGTATGCATCCATGAGAAAGTTGTTACGAATAAAGAGACACTTTTCCATTATTGTAGCGCACCGCGTCATACACTGCATCCGCTTCCGCCTCTTTGCTCTTCCTGCGAGGGAGCGACGCCCCACTGCGCTCGTTCCGCCGCAATTCTCTGAAAGCCAGATGCGCTGGCGACCGAGCGGCCGACGAGGTCTTGCGCCGAGAGCGTCTTCCCCTTACCGCGCAAAAACGCTTCATATTCGCCGATGACGGTGTATTGGTCAGGGAACCAGAGGCGATTGGCGGCAAGCGCCGCATCATACAGTTCGGTTTCCGACGCGCCTTGCGAAGCGAGTAATTCCAAAAGTCCGAGCATAGCCATGCCGTGATTGCAGTCGGGGAAGTGTGTGGAATTATCACAGCATGGGCGGTAGATGCCTTGCGACACCTTCTCTACAAGACGCTCTTGCTCCGGTGTAAGTTTGATGAACAAATGCCGCGAATAATGTTGCATAGGACTGTCCTTGGCAATCGTCCACCCCGCCGTTGATGCGAATCGGTCTGCGCCGCCGTATACCGCATTCGTCATCTCTCCTTTCTCCAACACCGCGCTTTTGTTTCCGAGGCCGAGCGCCCATAAGAGATTCAGCACAACTCCCGCGTTCTCCGGCGTTATGCGCACGGACAACTCTTCTCCACCCTCAATCAGCCGCACGGCTTCGTCTCGTTGCGCTCCCGCATTCACCCCAACACCAATTCGCCGCGGCGAATTGGTGTTGGGGTATAAAGAAAGAAACTTCTCGCGGTCAACAACGCCAACCGACACCAGTTTCGCGCCCAGGTCGCCAAGGCGGAGCGTCAGTTCAGTCGATTGCGCCGCAACTTCCACGCGTTTTGTCTGCGACAGCGGCGGGCGTGCGGGCGGACCGTCTTTCAGAAGCAGAGCGCCGCCGATAATGGTTCCTGCAACAATAATACTCACCGGAACGGTCAGAATGTTTTTTTGTGGTTCCATGTCATTTTGCATTTTGATTTTTTAATTTTTCATTTCTTCAATGTGCACCCGCTCGCCTCCGCGAGCCCGCCTATCCCTTGTTCTCCCTCAAGCCGCCGCCCGTCCTCCGCAATCCATGTTGGGTAGCCCTTGACGCCGGCCGCGATGCACCGGTCCGGTTCTTTGGTACACTCCACATAGTTCACTTTCCTGAACGAATCGCCGAACGCTTTCTTCTCATTCTGACAATGAGGGCACCAATACGCGCCGTACATCGTCCACCCATTACCGGTCAAGCATTGAGCAAAACTATCCAGTGCTTCTGCGTTTTCTCCATTCCCCAGTGGGCGAAAAATGAAAATGGAAACTGCAAAAATTAAAATGATAAGAATGATGACAGGGATAATTTTGGATTTTGATAGGTGATTTTGCATTTTTGTTAAGGATTAAGGATGAAAGATTAAGGATGCCTACCTCTCATCGCAGCAATCCGCCAGTTTTTCGACCAACGTTTCAAGCGACCAGCCCTTTTCTGCCGCTTCTTTCCCCGTCCCCACTAATGCGTGCGCCGAGACGAGCTTTGTTTTGAGCGACCAGAAGATGGTGTATAGGCGGTATGCATCGGCAAAGAACTGTTCCGCCTTTTTCTTCTCGTTCTCCGCATTATAGCGATTGCCGACTTCAATGAGGCGCATGGTACTTGAGAGCAGGTGTTTCGTGGCGCACCACGTTTCACCTTCATGTTTCTCCACTAATCCCTCCATCAGCCGTTTACGCATACTCCTAACCTCGCTCGACAGGTCGTAATACGAGCCGTCTCCCGTCTTCGCTCCTGTAAAGAAAAGATGTTCTTCGAGCGAGAGCAGGTTCATCACCGCGATGGAAAGGTCTTCCGCGGCGGAGAGGTCCACACCGCCAGTCGCCTTGATTTTCTCCACTCTTTCCAGAAATGCTTTTAGTTTGTTTGGGTCAGTGTTCATTTTTTTTCTTATTCGTATCTATTCGTTGATTCGTCCATTCGTATATTCGCATTACACGAAAAAGAGAATAATGAGCCCCAGCGCGACCATCCCCAATCCCAGCCACACTTTGAGTTTCTTCGTCTCGTCTTTTCGCCATGTATTCACTTTTTCAAGAAGTTCCTTGTGTGAAGCGACAAGGAGAATCGCGACAAGCGGCGCCACAAACAGAAGATTGTAAAAGAGCAGGTATCCGAATCCGGAAAGATAGGTTGGACTGTCGTGCAAGAGACCGAGAATCATGAGATACGGTCCGCCGGTGCAGGGAAACTCGCAGAGAGCCACAAGAACGCCGACGAGAAAGACGGCTGGCAGAGAGACTCGTTCCAAGAGTTTGGCCATTTTCCCATGCACGCTCTGTGGAATCCCCGGAAGCCAATTAATCTGCGGAAAGAAATAACTCAAAAGCTGAAGAACGCCGAAGATGATGACAATGACCGCGCCGAGCCGCCCCATAAAGTGCGGCACGCCGAAGATATGGAGCGCCTGAAGGATTCCCAGACCAATCAAAAGATATGCGAGAAACAGTCCCGCGATGTAGCTTGCGCCGAGCCGAAGCACATCATTTCGCGGCTTCCCCAAGCTGAAGAGAAACGCGACTGTAATCAGAAGCACCGAGAAAGCGCACGGATTGATGCTGTCCAGGAGCGCCGAGACCGCCACAAGCGGCAAGAGCCACGCGCCACCGTTGCTTGCGTTCCAGACGAGCGCGGTTCCCCACTCCGAATACTTCAGAAGAAAGAGTCCGCCAACGAGTATCGCCGCAACACCAAGCAATATGAGTAGTTTTTTAGACATAATGTGTGTAGTATGCGATGTAAGTACAATCGTACTTACATCGCATACTATGAGACGGCGCGGTTAGGGTATCACGAGCGCGTTAACGGTAAGCGTCTGCATGCCGCCGGTCGCATCTTCAATGAAGACCGCGCGTTCAATGCGGCCGACTCCGGCGGGACCGTGCGCCGCGGGGTCAAAGACGACCTCGATGCCACGAATCTCCTGCGGCAGCACAGGTTCGTTGATATTCGGCGCAAATCCGCCGTGTCCGGGCATTCCGAACGGCCCCTTGCGGCTAGCGTCCTGACCGATAAGAAACGCCTCGGTGCACATACAAGATGTGGTAATTCTTTTAATCGTGAGCGGCGCATCGGATTTGTTCTGAACCGAGAACATGCGGCTGACTTTTCCGGCCTTCATAGAGACGGTCCCAAAGTCGTGGAACATCTCCGGCGCGCTGAACGCGCTTATAGCCGCCGCGTCGTTTTCAGATGCGGACCGACTCTTAGTTTTTGAGGCGGTTTGCCCGCCCCAGAACAAAAGGCCAAGTACGATAACAACAGTGACTATGATGAGTATTTTTTTCATTCCGTTGTCCCCTCCCCTCTGCCCCTCTTTAGAGGGGAAGTGCCGAGTCTGCGAGGCAAAGGGGTGAAGGAAAAGTAACAATGACTCCACAGCAAAAAAGCTCCGATAAGAGCTTGCACAGCGGCCTACTCCGCGCGCGTTTCGACGAACGCGCAAAGGGAAGCCGCTCTAGCGAGAAGTAGGACTGTGTTCCAATCGGGCGAGCGCGAATCGAAACCGTCGCAGGGCTTGATACCGCAAAACAACTTCGCGCAATGTCTCGGCAACGGTACGGAGTCCTAAAAGAGCCACTGCCGAAAGTGGCGTGACGAGTCCTGTGAACAAAGCACACGCGAGAAGCAACACAGCGCCGGAGAGCATTGTCGTTGAGAAAACCTTAAATGCGCTCGTGTGGAAAAACGCTGATTCAACCGTATGTTCCGGTGGGGGACACGCGCCATTTTGCGCAAGCGAAGCGAGGCAGGTATTTTGCGCATGCGCCATGTCGGGCGATTCAAGCATGCCCAAAAAACCAAAGAGCGACAACGCGAGGAATCCGGAGAGAATGATAAGTGAAATGGTCTTCATAGTGGTAATATCAGTGTACGCTAAAGCGCCTGTCGGCGCAACAACACTGCGTTGAATGCCACAATCACCGTGGATACGGACATAAGGACTGCCGCAACCGCCGGTTCAAGAAAGATGCCGCGCGGGGCGAGTACGCCCGCCGCGAGTGGGATTGCGATGATGTTATACCCCGCCGCCCACCAGAGGTTCTGGAGCATCTTGCGATAGGTGAGACGCGAAAGTCGGATGAGTTTGGGGATGTCGCGCGGGTCGCTTTTGACAAGAATAATGCCTGCGGATTCAATCGCGACATTTGTCCCCGCGCCAATTGCGATGCCGAGGTCGGCCTGGGTGAGTGCCGGCGCGTCATTCACTCCATCGCCCACAAACGCTACGCGATGCGTTGTAGAGTTTGGGATTTGGAATTTAGAATTTGGAATTTGTTTAGGATTTAGGATTTCGGATTTAGAGTTTTGAATGCTCCTCACAATCTCCGCCTTTTTCCCCGGCAGAACTCTTGCATAATACTCATCCAACTCCAATTCCTTTGCCACCCATTTCCCCACTTCTTCACTATCGCCGGTAATCATGGCGATTTTGAGTCCCATCTCTTTAAGTGAGCGAATCGCGTCTTTCGATTCGGGCCGAATCACATCAGCGAGCGCAAGCGCCCCCGAGAATACTCGTCCCGACAGCACAAAAATAATGGTCTTCCCTTCTTTTGCCAGCAGAGCTGCTTTCTCTTTAACCGAAACCGGAACGGCAATGCCGTCATCTTTCAGAATCTCATAACTGCCAACCTTCACCGTCATCCCTTCAATCACGGCCTTTGCGCCTTTGCCGGGAATACGCTCAAACCGCCCCGCGGGCTGTGGCTTCAGGCGGCGATGTTTTGCCTCACTTACAATCGCATGAGCAATCGGGTGCTCGGAAAAATACTCCACGGATGCGGCGCGGGAAATTACATCTTCTGCCGTTCCTTCAACAGGCAGAACATCCGTAATTCCGTATTCGCCCTTCGTCAGAGTACCGGTTTTATCAAACAGTACCGTATCGATGTTCCGCGCCGCCTCCAGCGCGAGCCGTTGTTTTACCAAAACGCCTGCCTGCGCGCCTTTCGTGGTTGAGATGGATGCGACGAGCGGAATCGCAAGCCCAAGTGCGTGAGGACAAGCGACGACCAGTACCGCCACGAGTCGTTCCATCGCAAAGATGATGCCCGCTCCGGCAAAGAGCCACGCTGCGAGTGTCCCGCCGCCGGCGATAACCGCAACCACAGTAAGAAGAAGCGCGGCGCGGTCAGCGAGCATCTGGAGGCGTGACTTGGATGCCTGCGCCTCTGCCACGAGCCGCTTGATGCCCGCAAGAAAGGTGTGCTCGCCAATTTCTTTTACTTCAACAATCAGCGAGCCGTCCCCGTTGATAGAGCCAGCAATAACCGCGTCTTTCCCCTTTTTCATAACCGGCTTTGACTCTCCGGTGAGAAGCGATTCATTCAATTCCGATTGCCCTTCTACAATCACTCCATCCGCCGGCACCTTCGCCCCGGGCTTCACCAGCATCCAATCTCCCACCGAAAGCGCATCGAGAGACACGCTTTCAACTTCAGCGCCTTCGGTGGAAATCTTTAATCCTTTATCCTTAATCCTTAACCTTAAAGCGACGTCAGGAAGCAATTTTGATAATTCGCGTAGCGCTCCCTGTGCGCCAGAGACCGCCCTCATTTCCACCCAGTGCCCGAGAAGCATAATCACGACGAGCGTGGAAAGTTCCCAGAACAGCGTCTCGGTTCCTCCCGTAAGCACGACAAAGACGCTGTACGCATACGCCGCGGTAATCGCGAGTGCAATCAAGGTCATCATCCCCGGAAGCCGCGCCCGAAGCTCGCGGTATGCGCCAATGAGAAACACCCACCCGCCGTAAAAAAAGACGAACGAGCCGAGAATAGGCGCGAGCCATTCTACCCCTGTAAACGCGGGAAGTGTAATGCCGAGTTTCTCCGCCACTTCGGAATACAGCACTATCGGCACAGTCAGCGCAAATGAAACCAGAAACTTCCGCTTGAAGATGTTGACGCTGTGTCCCTTGTGCTTATCAAAATGCCCCGCATGTTCCCCTTCTCTTCTTGATTCATGAATCTTGAATCTTGAATCATGTTTCTGCTGCTGCGGCAGCAGCGCCATCCC
>Ga0209541_10006664_pt1 | contig 19601 bp, 25 predicted proteins | sample RifCSPlowO2_01_FD_184027 | JGI IMG/M metagenome (GOLD analysis project Ga0209541, IMG submission 184027) | Groundwater microbial communities from Rifle, Colorado - Rifle CSP2_plank lowO2_0.1 (SPAdes) (version 2) | ecosystem: Environmental > Aquatic > Deep subsurface > Groundwater | place... | reverse complement strand
TTACCTAAATTCCTCATTAAGATCGCAAAATCAAAATTTAGAGTTCAATAAAAATAAAAAATATTAAACTTATTTTTTATTCAATTGAACATTTCCTCCTCTCTTTCCAATACCCCCACTGCTGCAAAATCAGACTACAAAAGAGCACGAACAATATAACTGGCAATCGAATGCTTAATAAATTTTGCTTAACAATATTCTTCGCACTCCACAGCCTCAACTTGATAAACCCTCCAACCATCATCCCTCCCACCTTGCGCTTAAAATGATAATTCGCTCTCCCCCGCCGCAACTGCCACTGCACAAAACTCTTCCACGTCCTTCTCGCCTCATGATACGCAAAACCTTCCGGCACATATTTGATCGGAAACCCACCTCGCTCCAACCGCACTGACAGCTCCGCATCCTCCGCGCCATTCTTCATCTCCTCATCAAACCGACCAATAATCTCAAACACATCCCGCCGCAACGCACAATTCCCCACCGCTAAATGATTCGTATATCCCTCACTAGACACTTTCCACACTTTCTCAAATCCTAACGAACCCCCACCTGGAAAACCAAGAGCTGAGATACAATCACCCAAAAAATTAGATTGAGGAATCTTCGTTCCGCTCGTCACCGCCATCAATGTTGAATCCTCCAACAAAAGTGATACCAACGACTTCAACCACTTCTCCTGCACCCAACAATCATCATCAATATACACAATAATTTTTCCGCTTGAAAACTCAATACATTTATTTCGATTAAACGCAATCCCTTGCCGCGCCGGAATCGTAAAATATTTAACATTAACTGGTAAATCAGGCGCAGTGAGTTCCACATCTGACTCCTGCAACAACAGTACTTCACACGCATAAAACCGTAACTGATCTTTCAAACTATACAACAACCGATCTAATTGTGGCTGCCTAATTTTATCACAAATAATCGCAATAGATACATCAACCATTTTTCTCACCTAACACAAACGAATTTCTTCCTAAACCATAATACCTAAACCCACCCTCTACTAATTGCCCCTCATCATAAATATTTCGCCCATCAAATAAAATACGAGACTTCATCCTCTCCGCAATCGCTTTAAAATCAACATTCCTAAATTCATCCCATTCTGTTACCAGCACAATCACATTACTCCCCTCAACTGATTCCTCAATCGAAGAACAATATGTGATCTTTTCTCTAATACTCTTCTCTCTACTACTACACCTTTTGAGATCATACAACTTCCGCACATCTTCAACTGCAATCGGATCATACACTCTTACATCCATCCCTTCTTCCAACAATTTATCCATCAATAACAACGCCGGCGCTCCTCGTAAATCACTCGTTTTCGGTTTAAAACTAAGCCCCCATAACGTCACCGTATTACCCGAAACCCGCTTCAACTCTGCTAAAATTCGTGGCAATAACACAACTTTCTGCCGCTCATTAAAATTGTCAACCTCTTCAAATAATTCCGGAGTATAACCTTTCTCTTTAGCAACTGCAATAATCGCCCGCACATCTTTTGGAAAACAACTCCCTCCATATCCAATCCCCGCATTTAGAAATTTAGTTCCGATACGTTGATCCATCCCAATCGCTTTGGTAACAGTTTTGATATCCGCACCCATATGATCACAAATATTTGCCAACTCATTGACATAACTTATCTTCGTCGCTAAAAACACATTATTTGCATACTTAATCATCTCTGCCGTCTCCCAATTCGTCTCAATCAGCGGCATATACATCTTCAACAACCCATGATACACTTTCTGCAACACCTGAAATGCTTTCACCGACTCCGCTCCCACTACAATTTTATCAGGATGATTAAAATCATACACTGCATTTCCCTGCTTTAAAAACTCTGGATTTGACACCATCTCAACTTCACAACCACTATTTACTCTTTTCATCCGCATCGCACACTCTCGTGCCGTTCCTGGTGGCACGGTACTCTTATTAATCAACACTTTATATTCTTGTCCCGCATGCCTTGCCACCATCTCCGCCACTTGAAACACATACTGTAAATCCGCCGCCCCATCCTCCTTTTCCGGCGTCCCCACACAATTAAAAATCGCGTCACCAAACTGTACTCCTTTCACAATATCAGTGGTGAACTGCAATCTTTTCTTTTCAATATTCAATTGTACTATCTCTCGTAACCCCGGCTCAAAAAACGACAACACCCCTCTTTGTAATAATTCAATTTTCGCCGCATCAACATCCACACACAACACCTCATGCCCTAAACTAGCAAGAGAAGCTCCGGTCACCAGTCCAACATACCCTGTACCAAATATACTAATTTTCATCGTAACACCTGTGTAACCGCTGCTATCTCATGAGAATATACTTCATCCGCCTCTTTTAACAACTCAATTGTTCCCACATCAAACCAATGCTCTGTAAATATAAACCCTCGCACCTCACTATGTCCCACAAGCCATTTCACTAAATCACCTGAATTATCCACTTTCCCCTCTTTACGCAACATCGGAATCATATGTAAATCATCTTTACTGAAAAGATAACACGCCGTACTTGCTAAACTACTTTTTGGCTCTAATGGCTTCTCCTCAAAATCAACTATTTTTGTCCCATCAACCATCGCCACTCCAAACTTCCCTCGTACGTTCTCAACATCTTCTAAATCATGCAACGCCACAATAGATTTTTTCCCACCGCGTTCAAAATCCTCAACAAACTTATTCAACGAGAATCCAAACAAATTATCTCCCGCAATAATTAACGTATCAGAATCAATCTGCTCCTTCTGCAGCACAAAATCAATATCCCCAACTGCTCCTAATCTATCCTCATTCGTCTTCGTCCCATCATTCAAAATTGATATTGGTACTGAAAAATTACAATCTTGCTGCCACTCTACAAAATGCCCATGAAATTTATCATTAGTAACGATAACAACTTTAGAAACATCATCAACCTGCGTAACCTTATCCAAAATATGTTCTATAATCATCTTTCCCGCCACTTTTAACAACGGCTTAGGTGTATCTAACGTTAATGGATACAATCTCGTAGCATACCCTGCCGCTAAAATAATCACTTTCATAAATCCTCTTATAAACCCCTATTTTTAGTATAATAATTGACTATTCAAAACCAAAAGAAAACGCTTTAAAAGCATTGTGGAAAAGACACACTAAAACTCAACCGATTAAAAACTTACTTTAATCTCGAATAAATGGCCGACACTCTCCCCATAATTTCCCCATAATCCACACCAGGTGCTATCGCTAAAAAACCATGTTCTACACTCTTAGACAAACCATCATACGCAATCTGTTCACCCCTCCAATCTACCGCTTTCCCACCGCACGCATTCAAAATTCCCATCACCGGAAAAATATCCCAATACGTAATCCCTGGCTCAAATACAAAAAAATCAATCTTTCCATCCAACATCGCGCTCATCTTTGGCGCAACCCCTCGTAATATCACTTGTGTATAAGATAACTCTCGACATAACGGCGTTAAAAAACCCTGTCGATCCGTATCACTGCGACAAAAAATCAACTCATCACGTGTTCGCGTTGAATACGTAAAACCACTTGTCTCACATCGATCTAAAACTTTATACCCATACATCTCCTCACCTGAAAACAATTTCATCGAGCCTAACACAGGTGTAAAATAATCATTCTCCCGCACCGCCACCGCCGCCATGCTCGAACTACCCGACAACCCTTGCGCAAGTAACCGTGTTCCATCCACCGGATCAAAAAAAACAATCACTTTTTTTTCAGATAATTCATCAGCATTAATCTTTTCCACTCCATCCTCTAAAATACATCCCCACTCTGGAAAATTTAACCCTATCTGATTCGCATATAACTTACCTAATTCAATATCCGCTCGCGTCACATAATCAGTAACACCTGTTTTATATTTCCCCTTAACCTCAACATCAAGAACATCTGCTCTCACGATTGCATCCACTCGTGCACAACCCTCACGCAATAACGATTGAAAAAATGGCAAACTATGTACAATTTGTTCGGCAACGAGTTTATCTTCTAACATAGTAAAATAACAACCATAAGATGATAGAAAAAAGAGGGACAGCTTACCGGTTTTTCCACGTAATGCAGTACTCACCGATACGGAGGCGTTCTTAACTTCTGTGTTCGAAATGGGAACAGGTGATCCACACCCCTATGGCCGTCCAATACACACATTTCAACCACCCCTTTATAAAGATTTCTGATGAAAAAAAGTATTCTTTGAAAAAAGAGAAAGATTTATAAATTAGACTAGTTTAGATTAGTCTAAATGAGATTTGTTAACCGAATAAGAGAACTAGGACACTTAGAAGCAGAATATAAAGATATTCGGGCAAAATGTATTGTTATCTATGGCCGCAGACGCGTAGGGAAAACCAGACTTATTGAGGAGTTTTTAAAAAATAAATCTCATGCGGGATACTATTTAGCAGCGCAAGAGAGTGATATACAGCAAATTGAAGAATTTAAGAGCGTGATTTATTCTTTAATACATGATGAATTTTTGCGGCAAAATAAATTCACTGATTGGAAGCACTTATTCACGTATCTGGAAAAAATATGGCCAAGAGAAACAAGGATAGTGCTCGCCATTGATGAGGTAACATTTATTATCAAAAGTAATCCCTCATTTACATCCTATCTGCAGAAGTTTTGGGACGAATGTCTGAGTAAGACGAAAACAATTCTTATTCTGTCCGGTTCTTTAGTGGGGCTTATGCTCAGCGAAGTATTGGGACACGCCAGCCCATTGTACGGCCGACGAACATCCCAAATTCAAGTGGAGACGTTGCATTTTAAAGAAATGAGAGATTTTGTTGCCAATCGCAGTTTCAAAGAACAACTGGAATATTACGCTTTAGTGGGAGGGGTACCAAAATATGTACTGCTTATTTCACCGCAAGAAACAATTGAGCAATTTATAATGACAAAATGTTTCTCACCGGAAGGTTTTTTCTATCAAGAGGGGTTATTTTTAGTATCGCAGGAATTTAGGGAGCCTTCCGTGTACATGAATATTTTAAAAGCGATCGCATTTGGCCATACTAAATTAAATGAGATTGCTAATTTTACAGGAATTGAAGGTAAAAAAATTAGTAGTTACATGGATGTACTTATTGAACTAGGATTTGCGCGTAGAGAAGTCCCCATAACCGAAGACCCCGCACGCTATCGCGGAGCGATTTATCTGCTTGCCGATAATTTTTTGAGTTTTTGGCATCGATTTATTTTCCCTGGAAGGTCAAAAATAGAATTACATGAAGAAAAAGTGTTATATACAGAAAAGAAAAAAGAAATTGCAGAATTTATAGCCAAAAAGTTTGAGGAAATTTGCCGCCAATTTGTGCGCAAAGTGTATGCGTATGAACGTGTCGGAAAATGGTGGGGGTATTATCGTAACGAAGTGCAAAAAAGAATAGAAATAGAAGTAGATATTTGCGCAATTGATAGAAAACAGAAAAAATTATTAGTAGGGGAATGTAAGTGGAGTGATAATGTGAAAGCAGTCTCATTGTTATCTGAATTAGAACGTAAAGCTCAGTATATCGAATGGAATAAATCTTCCCGTAAAGTAGAATATGTTCTCTTTGCCCGCTCGTTTGTGGATAAAGATAAACTAAAGAATCGAGGAGATGTTACTGTATTTGATTTAGAAGATCTAGAGAAGAAATGGAAATAATTTTTTTTCGCGTACCCTGCGGGTAGATACGGTCAGCACGAACGGGGGCTACCGACGAGCGAGGAAACGGCCGTTGCTGACAAGGCTGCTGCTACCAACCGCGTTGGAGTTGTAGTTAAGACTATGGACAAAAGCCGCGTTCAATTCATCCGTAGGTGTATTTTGTCGAACCAAGAAACCCATCAGTTTATCTGATGCACCATATTTTGCAGCACGCACACTAGACACAATATTAGTGTAGGTTTTCAAAAGTTCTCGATCTCCCTCAAGAGCCGCAAGCCACCCTGGATGTTCTAAGCTCTCTGCGTAGGTTAATAATGTATTATATTTTCCACGTGTGCTATCTAATTCAGGCAAATCAATCGTAGCATACATAGTAGGTGACAAGTTATCATCAGAAGTTTCTCTGCGCTCAATTGAGGCATTAATCGCATCATACGTAATGGGTAAAAATGCTCCTGAAAAATCTTTTGAAATAGTACGTAATTGTTCACAATTCGGCACGATTTTGAATTTCGTTGTGCCGGATTTATAGACAATGCCGGTGCAGGAGTCGAGCCACGTATCGAATAATGATTTATCGCCAGATTCATACGCTTCCACTCGTGCGAGGATGGTTTCTTTAAAAGTCAAAGGTTTTTGACCAATTTGTCTCAACGCCTCAACCCCTAACGCATACGTATCCGTTTGCGGCATCAACACATATTCCCCTTTTACTGCTGGTTTTTCCTTTCCCACCACAGGCTCATCCATCGTAATCAACAACGACTGCCGTCGTGCATCATCAATAACCCCAGACCGCGTATGCGCTAACGTGCGCACAACTCCTTCTGGAACCAGTGATGCCAACCATTTCACAAACACTCCTGAAGAAGAACGTCCTACTCGAATTGTTTTTCCCTCTAGAATTTGCGTAATATATTCGCGCAATTGTTCCGCACTTTGAATACGATCTTCAGAACGTACCGGAATCAACGCATCAACAACCGTTTTAAGATTCGAATTTCCAAACTTCACTTTTTGATCATACATAACTTCAAATCCATGCATCATCTGATCAATCGAAATACCCGACAACAACGTCAACGCTGTTGCTCCCACACTATATAAATCACTCTGTGGCATCGCCATCCCCGCAAACACTTCCGGCGCACTATACCCTAACGTGCCAAATGACGTCGAGCCGCCCATTGTTTTCACTATTTCCTGCTGTACAATCCCAAAATCAATCAAATATATTTTTCCCTGCTCATCCATCATCAGATTACTCGGCTTAATATCCCGATGTACAACTGCAGGAGCACGAGAATGAGTATATTCTAATATTCCTGTTAACTGTAACATGATATCAAGCACGTTCTCCTCTGTAAATACTCCTTTCTCTTTAAGTAATTGCTCCAAACATTTTCCCGCAACTAAATCCTGTACCATATACAAAGAAATATCTCGTCCTTCTTGTACTTCAAAAAAATCATGCACTTTTGGAATGTACGGATGATCTAAACCTCGTAACACTTCATACTCTCGCTCAAACAAATCAAAATGTTTAAACCCATCCCTCCCTTTCACCTTGCCAAATTTATGTTCACGCACACAAAACGATTTACCATCTTTTTTTGCTGTATACGCGATAGCCGTACCTCCGCTGCCTAAAATATCAACTAATGTATAGCCGTTCACCACACGTGGTTCAAAAAGTTCATCTACATCCGTCATTCCTCCTCAAAACAACCCCTGATTTATAAACTTTCCTATAAGTTTATCACTATAAAATAGTATCATAAAATGAACCCATTTCCACAACCCTTTAAAAACCAAACAAAAGCCCTCTCTTTATGAATACCCCTCAACAACCAATCACAACCGCCCTCATCCTCGTCGGCGGCCTCGGCACCCGTCTTAGACCCCTCACCGACACCCTCCCAAAACCCCTTCTCCCAATCAAAAATAAGCCAACCATGCAGCATATCATTGAAAACCTCGCCCGACATAACATCACAAACATCATTCTCTCCATCGGCTATAAAGCAGACACCATCAAAGAATACTTCCAAACCAATCCCATTCCAAACATCACCATCCAATACATCTACGAAGACCAACCTTTAGGCACCGGCGGCGCCGTAAAACAAGCCTCCCAATCCCTCAACCAAAACCAACCTTTCATCCTCACGTGGGGTGATAACTTGATGGACATCGATTGGACACAAATGCAACACCTCCACAATCAATCAAACACCCAAATCACCATGGCCCTCACACCACGCGAAGACGTCGAAAACTTCGGCGTTGCAAAAATAGAACACGACAAAATCATCCAATTCATCGAAAAACCACCAAGAAACCAAGCCCCCTCAAACCTAATCAACGCCGGCGCCTTCATCATCCACCCATCTGCATTAACCATCCTCCCTGAAGGCAAATCCTCAATCGAAAAAGACTGCTTCGAATTACTCGCACCCAAACAACAAATCACCGCCTACAATCATACAGGCCAATGGTTCCCAACCGACACACTCGAAAAATACTATTACGCAAACGAACACTTCCAACCCTACATCAACCTCAAAGAAAAAAACATCATCATCGCCGACGTCGATGACACCATCTGTGATACCTGTCAGCAGATTTCTCCGGAAATGACGGAACACATCTCCAAAATGATCAAAAGAGGATACGAGTTTGCATTTATCAGCGGCACTAAAAAGGAAGATTTACATAAGATGATCTCTTCCAGATTAAAAGAAAAACATCATTTGCTGGCCACTACCGGAACTAATTATGGTCTGGTGGAAAAAGATAAAGTAGAATTGAAATATAATTATTCTTTCTCTCCAACAGAAAAAGAAGAGATTCTCGCCGCTCTGGATAAAGTAGTTACACATTTTGAGATTAAATCTATGACGAGTACAGAAGATCAAATCCAAGATAGAGAATCCCAAATCACCCTCTCAGCTATCGGACGTCATGCACCGATAGATATTAAAAAGAGACATGACCCTACAGGAGAGAAACGCAAAGTATGGGTTGAATACCTAAAACAACACCTCGATGAAACAAAATACGACATAAAAATCGGCGGCACAACCTCAATAGACATCACCCGTAAAGGCTTAAACAAAGAATGGGGCATCCGTACATTTCTACAGCACAACAACTTCCATCCCAATCAAGTCCTCTTCTTCGGCGACAAACTACATCCCGGCGGCAACGACTATCCCGCAACTAGAATTGTCGATTGCATCGCAGTTAAAAACCCCAAAGACACATTAGAGAGATTGAAACAACTCTGCCCATAACTAAAAAATCTATCCAAAATAAGGATTATATTCCGTAAGCGTTTCTAAAATATAATGTTCAAAAGAGAATCCATCAATCACTTCTAATAATCGTAAACGACGCTTATTAAAATGATACTCCGAAATTTCCCATTCAAAATGCATTCGACTACGTGGAGAAATCAAATCAACTGTCCCAGCATGATCACATACAAATCGCCATCGTAATTCCGACGTATCTAACATCTCAAGTAACCCTATATTAGGTACAACATCTAAATCCAAATTCACACGACGAACATAACGTACAAAATCCTGCGGATTAACCGCTTCTCGACCACGAGACCCCTGCTTCAAACGAGCATATTCTCGTTCAATATCTTCTATACTTGCGTGATAACCCATTTAGGTCTACAAAATAGAAAGTGATTTATAAATATTTTGTAAGTTTGTTACTCTAAAGTAAATTCAAAACCGAAACGAAAACGAAAGATAGTTTTAAATACTTAAACCATATTTCCTATTTAATTAAACCACATGGTACAATTACATAAACTCCTCGGAAACAAAAAGAACCTCCATCTCTTAACCTTCTTCCTAGACAATCCGTCACAAGAATTCACGTATACAGAAACACAAAAACAAACAAAACTTTCCAAAGCTACACTTACCAAATGGCTCTCTTTCCTAACAAAAGAAGACCTCCTCACTCTCAAACTAATCGGACGAAATAAATTATATCAGCTTCAAAAAGATTCAACAATCGTCAAACAACTCAAAATTCTCATCTCCCTCCAGAAACTAACTTTCCTACGTGAAATTGCCACCAAACACCAAGTAGAAATATATCTATACGGCAGTACCGCACGTGGAGAAGATAACGAAAAAAGTGACATAGACATATTAATCATCGGCGCTATCACAAGAGAAAAAATATTTTCATTAATCGAAAAACAAACCAAAACATTAAAAAGACCTATTCAATTCCAAATCTTCACATCAATAGAATGGACAAAATGTGCAACAGCTGACCGCGCATTTTATGAACGTGTAGAAAAAGATAAGATAAAATTGCAATGAATATAACATCCGCGGTAGAAAAAGGTTACTTTGTAAAAGAAAAAATTGACCCACTCTTAATACAAAAAGAGCTTCAAGAATCAGAGTACGACTTAGATAAAGCAAAACAAGCACTCCTAAGTAAAGATTATAAGTGGGCAATTGTAAAATGCTATTATTCAATGTTTCACAGTGCAAAAGCCCTCTGTTTCAGTTTAGGCCTACGCGAAAAGAAACATATCGCATTAGTTATGATGCTTGAAGAAATGATACAAGAAGGCAGACTTGAAAAAGAATATCTCTATTCATTCAAAGGCGCTATGGATGCTCGCGAAGGCGCCGATTACCATTACATTCATTCTGAAGACACCGCAAAACATATATATTCACTAGCACAAAAATTCAATCAACGCATGAAAAGATTATTAGAGTAATACCATGACCCCCGAAACCATCCAAAAAATTCTTCAAGCCGGCAAAATCGCCTCCCAAGTACGTCGAGAAACCGCCGCAAAACTCCAAAAACCCGGCTTCTCATATCTGCAAGCCATGGACGAAGCAGAAGCACAAATCCTAAAACTCGGTGGTCAAATCGCCTGGGCTCAGATGGCAGTTAACGACATCGCCGCCCACTACTGCCCAACCGAAGACGATCCCTCCCTAACAGAACAAGGCCAATTGATCAAAGTCGACATCGGCGTGCATATCGACGGCTACATCGCTGACAACGCCATGACTATTGAAGTAGGCTCCCCGCCAAATTCTCAAAATCAAAAATACAAAGACCACATAAAAGCTGCCCAAAACGCCCTCAAAGCCGCAATTAAACTCGTGAAGCCCGGTGTAGAATTATGGCAACTCGGCGAAGCCCAAATGTCAGAAGCCGAAGCACTCGGCTTAACTACTGTAAAGAATCTCTCTGGTCACACCATCGAACAATACAAAGTCCATGGTGGTATTTCCATTCCCAGCTACAACACCAAAGACAAAACTCAAATTAAAGAAAACACCCAAATCGCAATAGAACCATTCGTCACCGAAGGCACAGGCCTAATTAAAGAACGTGGACCAGCCACCATCTTCATGATCGAAAAGCAACGCTCCACCCGTTCCCTCTACGGCCAACGTATTCTCGCTCATCCTATTATAAAACAACAACAAACCTTACCTTTCACAACAAGATGGCTCACCCGCTCATTAGGCAAGTCTCCCGCGCTACTCGGCCTCAAACAATTACAGCAAGACGGCATCATCAAGCCTTATCCTCCCTTAGCTGAAGTCTCCAAAGGCATGGTCGCCCAATTCGAACATTCCATGATCGTCGGAGATAAAACCAAAGTATACACACGACATGAAGATGATGAGTGGTAAAAAATATATTTACTCGGAACGTTAAATGCAACCAGATGTTAAACGCACTCATTTTTTAAAAAACATAATCATTCTGTTGTTAAACGCAATCGCCTTCTCTTATTGATAACGATTCTCAATAAGACTAAAGAGAACTTTGCAAAAAGCAATTGGTAATATTTAGTTTGCACCGACAGGTGCACAAATAAGCTTAAAATTGCGCCATTGCAAAGGTTGCTCGCAAGCAACTTCGGAACAAAGTGACAGAATCTCTTAGAGGAGTTTGAGTAGAAAAAATGAATTATTCAAACTCCTCTAAACCTCAACGAAAAGAATAATAATCTGCCTCAACGCCTCCTTGCCGTAAAACTCGCAGCACACTTTGCACATCTTTATCTTGCAACCCTTCTCGCACAGCTTTACTAGTAAGAGATTTAAAATATTCTGCGGCATCTAAATTCTTATTTGATAGTCTGGGTACAGTATACACATACATCCCTTGTGACCCAACTACTCGCGAATCATCCAACACATATCCTCGTTGCTGCAAAAAAGTATGAAGCAAACGAGTAAATTCTAAATCCGAAGAGGAAGGAAGTGAGAAAATATCAACCATCCGCTCAGAAATAACACTTCCCCATCTTTGATGTAAAGAATACAGTGGATGAATATGATAGTGAGTACAATGCAGGATTATCCTTTGCGTATTTAGTTTGGTAAACGTATCTACAATCTTCTCCAAGATTTCACCATTCATTTGCACTTTTGTTTCTTGTTGTACTTTTCCCACATCATACCATACTCCCCTCTTGCCACGCACTGGTTTAAAGAAAATCCATTCCTCTTCCACACAAGCAGTATTAGCAAGTTGATGCAACTGTCGTTCTCCCTCTTCCTGTGTCAAATGCACTACACTATATTCGGGGTGATACGAAATACTAAGAGTATCTTTCTCCACATAATAATAACGTTGAGCACAACCCGTTAACATTCCACTCCCAATTACATTCAAAAAATCTCGTCGTGTATAGTCCATAAAGCAAACATACCATAGAAACCAACTCTTAAATATCTAAAAAGAACTCCATTTAAATATGTTTCCTTCCTAGAATTTTTTGTTATTGATAAGACTTGACCATAGACTTTCACTTCTTCCCCATCCTCGGCACAACTTTATACGCCACAATTGCTCCTACAATAATCACACCCCAAAACAACAGCCACGAAATCAACTTCAACGCAAATAACACCAGATTAGCAACTAAAAATAATACAACAATCCCTCCAAATAATTTAATCCAATCCGTTCTCTTCATTAAAACACCAACTAACACAAATTTACTTTTCCACCCTCTTCACCACATCACTAATCGACAACAACTGCTCCCCACCATTAATCATATCTTTTAACATCACTTTCTTCGCTGCCAATTCCGCATCACCAACAATCACAACATACGGTATCCCCAACTTCGACGCAAAATCAAGTCCCTTCGACACCCCTTTACCTGCAAATGATACATCCGTACAAATTCCTTTGGAACGCAACAACAAAACAATCGGCCACACCTGCGTTAAACGCAATCCAATCGGCACAACATACACTTGCACAACACTGCGCACCACATTTTTCTCCTTCGCCTTCAATGCATTTAAAATAACATCTAACCCAAACGAACATCCAACCGCCGGATACTCCTGCGAACTCCCCATCAGCATCCCAATCATCTTATCATATCTGCCACCAGACCCAATACTCGATTTGATTGACCCATCCTTCACATACACTTCAAATATACTACCTGTATAGTATGCTAACCCACGCGCCAGCGACGGCACAAACACCACATCCCCTGCATCCGTACTTCCAGAACACAATTCCAACAACTCGCGTAACTCGCGAACTCCCTCATTCTCATTACCAATCAACTTCTCAACGACCGCTAACACTGTAGCATTGCCACCCGTCGCATTCAACACCGAAAACAACTTTCCAACCACCGCAGACGAAATTCCTAACTCCACAATCTCTTTCTGCACTTCCACAACCGACTTTTTATCCAACTTATCAACCGCAAGAATCACCCGCTCCCGCAATTCCGCTTTAATCTTCAGCGTATCCATCACCGCATCTAAAATCTTGCGATTATTCACCCGCACAACAACCGGCAATCCTAACTCCTCAAAACAGCGCAAAAATAATTCTACACACTCCGCATCTGCCGCAATACTCTTCGTTCCCACTACATCACAATCACACTGTGTAAACTCTCGTAACCTATTTGGACTAATCGGCCCATCGCGAAACACCCGCCCAATCTGATACCGTTTAAAAGGCATTTTCAGTACCGGATTCGTTGCCACAAACCGCGCAAACGGCACCGTCAAATCATATCGCAATCCCAAATCCCGCATCCCCTGATCCGTCAGCTTAAACGTCTCCTTCAAAATCTCCGCCCCCCCTGTATATTTCGAAGACAACGTCTCAAACATCTCAAGTATTGGCGTATCAAGTGGATTAAACCCATACAACGCAAAATTCCGCCGCAATACAGCTAGCGCTCGCTCTAAAATTATTCCATCCTCAGGATAAATATCTCGAACCCCTTTCGCTGTTTGTATATTTGCCATAATGTATCCTCCAATTATTGTATCATTTATATATTTTGTCACAATAAACAACTTCGACTTCACAACAAACCCAACAACTTGCGTGGATTTATCTCTCCCATCAACCTCAGTTCTTCTTCGGTGATCCCCTCTGCAAGCAACAAACGACAAAACTCACGTAATCCCTCGCTAGGGCTCGGACTATTGCATTGCCCCATATCGGAACTGATGATACATTTAGCCGCACCAACTGCTTTTATTTGCTCTGCAATCGTACCTATCAAAATTTTATCAACAAGATACATCGCATAATTATGCTCTATATAAACCCCATCCATCATCGCGAGTGCCTGTTGCATTCTAACATCCATCCCAATCCGCTGATAAATAGGATGCGTTATAATAATTCGCGTAATTCCCATCTCAACTGCCTTCTCAACCAACAACATCGTCTCTCCAACTGCCAAATGACCAGTTGCAAGCACACAATTATTCTCTTTAATTGCCTCAAGGACTTTGACCGCAGAGGAAGATAAGTTTCTTTTATCAAGTATAGTTATACCTCTAACTTCTGTTGAGAGACGAGAAACAAAATTTTTCCCAACCCATTCAGGAGGAATTTCGTATCTACTCGTATTTACAAACTGCTGTGCATTGATTGTTGGAAACCACACGATAAGAGGAAGTGATGAAAGCGTTGCACTCGCATAAATTGCATCCGCATTCAATCCCCCTATATAATTATTCAATGTAATCGAACCAACAAGTATCAATCCTTTTGTATCTGCAACACTCTTAATCTGCGGGATCGTAGGATAAAAATGGCTCTTCAATGCCATCCCTGCAATTTTTCCTTGTTCTGCAATAACCAACGTCTGCACTGTGTACTTGCGCGGCAAAATTTCAGGACCAATATGGACATGTAAATCAATAAATTGACAAACATCAAACAAAATATCCATCTTTAATCACCTCCAAGCCAGGGAGCTTTATTTTTAATCATATACATTCTCTTCAGCGGCCCATCCAAATCGTCTTTTTCCTTGCGCACCAAACTCAACTTTATTGGACTATATATCTCTTCAATCAGGAGCGCTTCAATCACACGTTCCACACAATAATTCCACGCACTGCCATACGCATTTGCAGGATTGAATACTTTTGCCGTTTCAAATGCTTTCTCAAACTGCGCATCTGATATGAACGTTGAGAACTCTGCTTCAATTTTCTCTCGTAATGTAATATATTTTACCTCCCGTTCTCTTTTGAAAGCCGACCAAGGCTTCACGCAAAGAGTGCAAACATCCCCAAGATTCGACACCGCACGCTCTCGAAGTGAATTAAAATATTGCCGCACAAACAAAGAAGAGAGATTATTGATAGTTGTTCCATACAAATCTGCCGGCATCAATACAAAATCAATCTCATATCCTTTACTTTTAATCCCTGCAAACAGAGAACGTATCTCCTGTAACGTCTTAATTTCTAAATCCTCATCATTAATAATTGGAGAATTTTTCTTATACCGCGGCCCCCAAGGCGAGAAAAAAGGAATAGCCGTACCTTTTTTCTTTGCAGTAAACAACAAAGACAATATTTCCTCTTGTTTCACAACAGGCTGAATTTCTCTTTCTTTCAAATATTTCCATACCTTTGAGGTGGAAGTTAAAAGAGGAGAAATAGTACCAATATTGTAGCGCGAACCCTGAACTGTTCCCCAATTACCCGCAACAAAATACTCACGTTGTACTTCTTGGCGTCCTACAAGCGTCTCCAACAATTGCCTTCCTTCACAACCACCAAATAATTGATTCGCATCTTTAACAGTGAATACAATCAGCACATTGTTGTGCCTTAGCCTCTATATTATATATAGTTTGTTCTCCATTTTGTCCCGTTGTTATTTGTTCTTTTTCCATTGTTCTTCTCTCCACGTACTAAGCCCGCCGGCATATTTTTTATTTTTATTATAGTTTAAGTTTGAGATTTCATTTTTTTACCGTCTTTAAAAATTAAAAAAACAAACGAAATGTATCAAAAACTAGTAATGATGATGCACAAAAAATAACGTAGGATATAGACTAAAGACTACACTTACAAAACAAAAATAAAAAATGGGGCAGCTGGGGGGACTTACGCACATCAAACGATTCCGCTTGATACAGATCGAACCCCCTTCCGAGGCTCCACAGGCCTCTATACTAACCGTTGTACGACAGCCGCCATAAACAGAACTATTTACCGTATTTCTTTTAAAAACCTTTCCTAAAAAGAATCTAAAGTTAAAACTAATTAAACGAGAACGTAGAACAGTGAATACAATCAACTCGTGGAAGTAAATTCATCATTTTATCAATAGAATGGGCTCTTCTATAAAAATGTTTCTATTAGAAAATGAAAAATGAGGAAAAAGAAAACAAAAAGTTTATATATAGGGTATACTATAACATATATTACTTACGGAAGAAATCTTCCGCCACAAACACATCGAAAAAACAGAGACATAAATGAACCTAAAAAATATACGTATCACAATTAAACCACGTAAAGACGTATTAAACGAATTTGCCCAGGCCCTGCATCTTGCCAAAAAGAGCTATTCCTCTAAACGAGAAGAACTCTCATTCCAAAACATCGATACGTTACGTAAAGTACTTACTGAAAAACGAATGGAAATTTTTCATACCATCAAAGAACAACATCCTGAATCGATCTACGAACTCGCAAAACTGCTAGAACGTGATCTCAAAAGCGTAAATACCGATATTGAAATATTAACTGACCTTGGCTTTGTCACACTAGAAGAACTCCACGACGCAAGACAACGAATAATGCCCAAAATCGACTTTGACGCCATCCACATAGAAATACCAATATAAAAGAAAGAATTAAGGTTGTTCGGGAAAAACACTTGGCAATCTTCCCTGTTCTTGTAACTTTCGTTGCTGTTCCCGATATTCAAAAATCGCATACTCATTATACTCTTTCCTTGAACCATCCAACACTTCATTCAATATTTTCTTATGCAACGGTGTTTCATACGTCATATCCATTTCACCAACCAACAGATTACGTAACTCGCGCACTGTTTCTGTTTGTTTCTCATACGGCAAAAACCTCAATCGCACAAGCGAACCAGATAACGGCTCATTGTCTAAATCTCCTTTCGGTGCATCACCCCAACTTGTAACCTCAATTACTTTGGTTGGATCAGCTAACACTTCAACTAATACAGAACTGCCACTCTCTAAAGTTGATTGTAACATTCTCAATCCATACGTCTTTTCCGCATTACGAATAAATGCCAACAGAGTTTCTTGATACGTTTGCGCACTCTCAAATTTAATTCCTCTCTGTAACTTTTGCTCATTCAAATCTGAGCGCACTGCCCTATAATAATTATCCAATTCATGTTTTACTCGTGTATAAACCATACATAAATTGCCCGGCATCCGCAACTGATATAACGAATTATTTGCAAACTCAAGTGTGCGATACCCATCCACTCGACTGCCACTCGCTTCCGCCCGCAATAGATATTTGTCTGTTAAAAAATTATCCAATGTCTTAATATTCTCATCACTCACTCCATCAATCCATACTCGCAACTCATCTTTAAACGCCGGCACACCCTCTCCTAAATATCGCGGTTCCATCAACTGTATTCGTCGTAATATCATATTAAATCCCTCCAAATTATACCTCTACCCCCTCTTCCTCACAAAAATCGTGTAAAACTATAAATAGATTATGAATTAAATGCCAACCAACTTCTCCAACCCACATATTTTCTCATAACAAAACGATTGAAAATGTGGATGTAAATCCGGTTGATATAAATCATAATATCGTACTCCATACATCACATCCATTTCTCGTGCATCTCGTAGCACTAGATATCGTCTATCAATTGGTTCAACTTTCATCACATGCGTCTCCTCTGTAAGCCCTCTAACTGCAATATAATCATCTAACATAACTTTCTTCATATCACTCGCCGCAATCGCCCACCCTTGATAAATTCCCGGACGCATACACTCAGTGCGCAACCGTGGAAATTTTTGTTGTAATGCAAAGGATGTTTTCATATAAGACATCAAAAGCCGATCTACAACTCCCAACAATGAGAAGAATGGAAGAGAACCATGATATGCACCAGCAAACCCTAACAATTCATCTGGTTCTCCTAACACACACAGCGATTCCTTTCGTTGCCTAAGATCTTCCGCCGAAATATACATTCTCATCTCACATCCCATCCATCCCGCCACCAGGACCTTGTCGCATCATCTGCTTCTCCTGCCGACCCATGATCACATCATCAATTCGCAATATCATCTCCGCAACTTCCGTCGCAGAAGAAAGAGCCTGCGTCTTAATCTTCAACGGCTCAAGCACACCAGCTTGCCACGCATCCATCACTTCGCCTGTAAACACATTAATCCCTGCCCACTTCTGCCCGCGATCATGCGCCGCCCGTAACTTCACAAGTACATCAAGTGGATCAAGCCCCGCATTCTCCGCAAGTGTGCGAGGGATAACTTCCATCGCTTCCGCATACGCCTGCACTGCCAACTGCTCTCGCCCCTGCAACGACACCATAAATCGTCGCAAGCCTTGCGCAACTTCCATCTCAACTGCTCCCGCACCCGCAACCACGCAACCATCCCGCAACACCGCCGATAAATCCCCAATCGCATCCACAACCGCTCGTTTAATCTCTTCTGCCACATGCTCTGTCCCACCACAAACTAATAACGTCACCGCTTTCGGATTCGAACACTGCTCAACAAAAATCATCTCCTCCTCACCAATCATCTCTTGACGCACCAATCCCGCAAACCCTAAATCCGCAACAGATAACTCTTTCCAACTATTAAGTATCCGCCCACTTGTCGCGCGAGACAATTTCTCCATATCACTCTTCTTCACACGCCGCACTGCTAAAATCCCTTCTTTCGCTAAAAAGTGCTGCGCCAAATCATCAATCCCTCGCTGGCAAAATACAACCGTCGCCCCACTCGCTTTAATCGCTTTCACCATCGAAAACAACGTCTTCTCCTCCGAATCAAGAAACGACTGCAACTGCATAGGGTCTGTAATCTGAATCTTCGCATCAATCTCCGTATTTTTAATTTCAAGTCCTACATCTAATAACGCAATCCGAGCCCCACTAACCCGCTCCGGCATCATCGGATGCACTTTCTCCTTCTCAAGTACAATCCCTTCAATTAACATACTCTTCTCCGTACTCTCGCCCACTCGCTTCTCAACTTTAATATCATCTTTATGCACGTCAAACTTCCCCTCTTTTTCAACAACAACGCGCATCACCGCGCGAACCAATAAATCCGCTAACACTTCTTTATTTGCTTCCGCACCTTTCCCCGTCATCGCCGTCATCGCAATCTGTCTAAACACAGTTATATTCTCTTTTCCCACTTTCTCCGCAACACTGCGCAATATCTTCTGTGCTTCAATCTCTGCAATCCGATACCCCTTCGTTAACACCGTCGGATGAATATTCTGATCAAGTAAATCTTCCGCTTTTTTCAACAATTCGCCAGCTAATACAACCGCCGTCGTCGTCCCATCCCC
>Ga0209541_10006662_pt1 | contig 19604 bp, 18 predicted proteins | sample RifCSPlowO2_01_FD_184027 | JGI IMG/M metagenome (GOLD analysis project Ga0209541, IMG submission 184027) | Groundwater microbial communities from Rifle, Colorado - Rifle CSP2_plank lowO2_0.1 (SPAdes) (version 2) | ecosystem: Environmental > Aquatic > Deep subsurface > Groundwater | place... | reverse complement strand
AATTTCGGCTTTTAAATGTGCGACGTCTTCTTGGAATCGTTTTTCATCGGCTCTAAATTCAGCAACAGAAATGCCTTTTGCCAGTGCTTTATCAATTAACGTTCTCGCCGCTTCGGGAATGGTGCTGTGTCCTAACTTTTCTAACTCGGCAAGCAAAGTCGTTTTACCAGTTGACGGTCCTCCTGTTATAACGTACCAGTTATTCACCTTACTCATTTATTGGCCCCGTTCATTGCCATGTTTCCTATTTGCAGGCGTCTAGCAACTTCCTCCCAGGTAGCTTCTGACCTGCCTGCTTCTAACAAAACAAAATCTACTCCGCTATTTTTGGCCAATTCACCATCCTTAATAGAATCATCTCCAACGTATATTATGCTGTCACGTTCACTAGGGGAATAGACAGAGACCGCTGGCAAGCCATAACCCTGCCTCCATGTGTTATGAGCCACATCCATCAAAACCGGTGACGGCTTAACTAATTGTTCGATCGGCAAGCCTACTGCTTGTTGTCTAATTGCTTCTTCATCGACAATATGAGTAGGTAGACCAACACTCCATGCTTTGTAGGTTTTTCTTATAAATGGTTCATGTCCGGAGGATAAAACAAGGTCATCAATTAATAGACCGGCACTGCGAGCTTCTTCAACTCTTTCGCGTAATCCTAAGTACCCTGCAGTAGGACGGGGCCACACATTTCCATCAGGAAAGCGTGTACCAATTTGTTCCATTGAAATACTTAGTTTTGTGTCGATAAATAGGCCGAGTAGTTGATCGAGTTCATCTCCTGTTGCATCCGGTGCCAATTCTTGTACAACCTCAATAGGCGCACGGTTTCGTAAACCGCCATTTTCTAAATACTGGTCGATGGCTTTGACCCCAAACAAAGACTCAATCGCCAGTACATAGTTCTCACTCACGCCAATCCCATTAGGGGATTTTTCAAAAGTTTGGGCAACCGTACCGTCAAAGTCTTTTGCGAGTAACTGAGCCGCCGGGAATGATTCAGGCGTTCTGATTGCCTGCTCTGCCCCGATTATCATTCTATTTTTGGCCCTTCAAAAACTGTTTCCATCCAACATTACTTAATTCTTTGTCGGAAAGAAGCACTTTGTCGTGTTGTTTTTGTCGGAAATCATCGTACTTTTTGGCAAGCTTAGCGTCATTTAGGCTTAAGATTTCTACCGCAAGCAAGGCTGCGTTTTTACCGCCGTTTTCTGGCATAGTCGCTAGCGGAATGCCAGGAGGCATTTTTATATTGGACCACAAAGCCTCGTGGTCATGATCAGGACGTTTAACAGGTATGGACAAGACAGGCAATGTAGTATGAGCAGCCACCACGCCAGCCAAATGTGCCGAACCGCCAGCACCGGCAATAATAATTTTTATACCGCGTTTATTAGCCTCTTTGGCGTATGTTGAGACTACGTCGGGCGTACGATGAGCCGATAAAGCGTGCATTTCATAATCAATACCAAAATCTTCTAATGTACTGGCTGCTTCGCTCATAATATCGAGGTCGGAAGCCGAACCCATTATTATGCTAACTACTTTCTTTCCCATATTAACTCCTTATTATTATTTACTCGCCACATAAAGAATATGACTATAGTCTGTGGGCTTTTTACTTCTTTGTCAACATCTCTTATAAATATATGAAATACTGAAATAAACCTGCAAGGGCTTGCACTTTTAAGCAGTATGTTTACAATAATTATTAATGAGTAATAATTTGATCGATACTACTGACTTTAAATTTCCTGGTCAGAAAAAAGTTTCCAAAGGCAAAGTACGCGACATATATGATCTTGGGGATACTTTATTATTAATAACCTCGGATAGATACTCTGCATTCGACCGAAATCTAGGCTTTGTAAATCATAAAGGAGAATTGCTTACGGCCATTAGCCGTTGGTGGTTTGAGCAAACTAAATCCATTGTTAAAAACCACGTAAAGCAACACCCTGACCCCAACGTTTTATGGTGCAACAAATATAAGGTGTTACCGATTGAAATGATAGTGCGAGGATACATTTCAGGTGTTACAAACACTTCACTTTGGCATAACTACAGCCAGGGCCAGCGCGACTTTGGCGATTTTGTCCTGCCGGAAGGTCTTCATAAAAACCAGAAACTGCCAAGCCCAGTATTAACGCCTACAACCAAATTCGAAAAACACGACCGTCCGCTAACACCCAAAGAAGCTGTAGAAGAAGGCTTGGTTGATGCTGATGTCTGGAAAAAAGTACAAGACATTGCACTTAAACTGTTCAAGTTTGGCCAAAAAACAGCTGAGGCAAAAGGACTCATTTTAGTTGATACAAAATACGAGTTTGGCCTAGATAAAAATAATAAGTTAGTACTCATCGATGAAATACACACTCCCGATTCTTCGCGGTATTGGCTGGTCGACAGCTACCAGCAAAAAATTGATAAAGGCGAGGAGCCAGAAAATTATGACAAGGAGTTCATACGACTTTGGTATAAAGATAGATTTGACCCATACAAAGACAAAGTTGCTCCAAAACCTCCAAAGGAAGTATTGGACGAAATGTCAAACCGCTACATCTTTGTATACGAGCGATTAACCGGTAAAAAGTTTGTCCCGGCAAAAGGGAATCCGCTGGCCAGGATTGAAGCGAATGTCCTTAAAGCAATTAAAGCTAATAAATGATCGGCCTGAAAAACCCCTTTTTGCCCGATCCTGGTAACAACCGTTTTAGTGCGATTGACCCATTGGATAGCCGTTATTTCGACCCGGAAATCGCACGCCACTTGTCTGAACAAAGCCGTATTGCCTATCAGGCACATATCGAGGCAGTACTTGCCCACACCCTAGCAGATTTTGGTATATGCAGCCGCTTGGTTGCTAATAATATTGAGTCAGCTGTTAAGAAAGTCTCTGCAGAAGATGTTTACGAGGAAGAAAAAGTTACTAAGCACGATATTAAAGCCCTAGTGAATTGCATTAAACGCGATTTGCCCAAGGATGCGCAACCTTTTGTGCACTTTGGCGCGACCTCATACGACATTATCTCTACCGCTACAAGCTTACAGCTTCAATCGGTTACAAATGAAGTACTTATACCAAGATTACAAATACTGATCAAAACACTCCTTAAACTTACAAAAACACACGCTGAAACAGCCCAAATTGGACGTACGCACGGACAGCATGCTCTGCCCATCACCTTTGGCTTTGCTATGGCAGAATACGTTAGCCGGCTTGGAGAAAACTTATTAGCTATCAAGGATTTAAGCAATGATTTGCGCGGCAAATTTTCTGGCGCTGTTGGCGCATATAATGCCCTGAGAGTATTCGTTGATGACCCAATCAAATTCGAACAAACTCTGCTTAGTTGTGTTGGTCTCAAACCGGCGCCGTATTCAACTCAAATTATTCCCGCAGAATATACTATCCGGTTGCTAGACGAATTAACTATCACAGCCGGTATCATGGCAAATCTAGCCCACGATATGCGGCATTTACAGCGAAGTGAAATAGCCGAAGTACAAGAACGATTTGAAAAAGGCCAAACCGGATCCTCAACTATGGCCCATAAAAGGAACCCCTGGAATTTTGAAAACATTATAAGCATGTCAAAGCAAGTCACTGCCCAGATGTTAAATGCAAACCTTAATATCAGCAGCGAACACCAGCGCGATCTGACAGATTCCGCATCATCCCGCTTCTACACTATTGTCTTTGCCAGCATTGCCTCTATGGCCCAGCGCCTAAATCGAGTAATGGGTAAAATAGAAGTGAACGAAGAAAACATGCAACGCAATCTTCACCTAACAAAAGGGGCTATCGCAGCTGAACCATTTTATTTACTACTTGAAAAATACGGCCATACTTCCGCTCACGAAAAATCCAAAGATCTAGCCCACGATGCCATGGCTAAGCAAATTTCTCTATACGAAGTAGCTAAAAACGATTCAAGTATAAGTTCGTACTGGAAAATGTTTACCGATAAAGAGCGCGACATAATTCAAAACCCAGAAGCAAACTACACGGGGCTAGCCGCTCAAAAAGCCCGAGACATATACTCGACTTACGCAAAATTGTTCGTTTCCAGGGTGAATTAACTTTGGGCGAAAACGGTTTTATCTGAAGGAGAGGTATCCGTAGATACATCGAGGGAAGAAAAACCGTTTGCAGCCCTGCCTGCCGGCAGGCAGGCGAGTTACTTAAGCCTGGGGATGAACGAGCTTTGCGTAAGTCGAGTAAACAGCCATTGGGATAAATTGATATAACGTATATAAAAAGTTGCTGTTATACAAAGCGTCTTGTAAGATAATGTCTGCAATGGCAATTGATGTAATAGTCGGGCTTCAACGCGGAGATGAAGGCAAAGGTCGCTTTGTCGACATGCTTGCTAAAGAGTATGACATTGTTGCTCGCTTTAACGGCGGTAATAATGCTGGACATACAGTTGTCTTGACTTCTGGTAAGGTTCTAAAATTGCACCTGATGCCTTCAGGGATAACGTATCCGCACATCGTTAATATAATTGGCAACGGCACGCTTGTTAACCCAGTAAAACTGGTTGAAGAAATAGCCGATATTGAGTCTAAGGGCATTGAGGTTTCTCAAAAAAATTTAAAATTAAGCTCCGGGTCGCATTTGATTTTGCCTCATCATATATTCGAAGACGAGATTAGAGAAATCGGCGAAGGCCGCCAAGGTAGTACTAAATCCGGTATCGCCCAAGTATCAGCCTTTAAGGCTATGCGAACCGGTGCTCGTACCGAAATGATAAAAAACGATCCCAAGAAACTGTATGATTTGATATTAGATGGATTGATGGCTCAAAAACCATTGAGAGAGGCTGTCGGCCTTAAAAACATAGACGAAGAAGCTATAGCCCATGAGTACATCAAAAATGCTCAACTTTTAAGAGGTTTTATCACAGATACGGTATTCTACTTGAACCAAGAATTACGCAAGAAAAAACCACCCCGCATATTAGCTGAAGGGGCTCAGGCTTTTTTGCTCGATATTGATCATGGAATGTATCCGTTTACGACATCTTCATCGACAACCTCGGGCGGCGTATGTACCGGGCTTGGTGCCTCCCCGTCCTTTATCGGTAGGATTATGGGAGTTTCTAAAGCCGTTCAGTCGCACGTTGGCGGCGGCCCCTTCGTAACTGAAGTTACAGACAAAAAAGAGTTGGCCAAATTACATGGCGACAAAAATACGATTGATGCCGAGTATGGAGCAACAACTGGTCGAATACGCCGATTAGGCTATCTAGACTTGCCCCAAATCAGGCGATCTCAAATGGTGAACGGAACAAATAATATGATTTTGTCCAAGCTTGACTGGGTCCCGCGATTTGGGCCAAAGGTACCAATTTGTGTGGCTTATAAACGAAAGGGTCGAGTACTGAAAATTTCTCCCGACTCCGCCTATAAACTTGAGCAATCTACTCCGTTGTATGAATATCTGCCGACTTGGAAAGAGGACATCCAAAACGTCCGCAAGTTTAGTGATTTACCAAAAAATGCCCAGAACTATATAAAGTTTATCGAAAACCATACTGAAGTGCCAATTTCAATGATTGGCGTCGGCCCAAACCGCGATCAGTTCATCGTACGATAGTTAATGGCCGAAAAAGCCCCTGCCAATTTTATCGGGTACCATTAATAGGCTTACTCCAGCCTTGTTCAGCGTCTTAATAACTTCGTTATCGGCAACGGAGCCGCTGGACGAAAGGATTGCTTTAATCCCTGCTTTAGCTAAGATCATTGGTCCGTCTGGGAATGGGAAAAAGCTATCGCTATAAGCTACTGCTCCTTCTAGCTTCTTTTTATCCAGGAGAATTTTCATTACAAGTTTATCGCCTTTGTTTTCAAAGGTTGGCAATTCAATTGTGGTGCGTGAAATAGCCAACTGTCCTGCCCCGACGCGGTCTTGCTGTCCAACTCCATTGCCAATTACCATACCGTTTTTAGCTAGGGTGATGGTATTGCTGTTGCTAGTGCTACCAACTGCCCAGGCTAGAATCAAATCGTGTTTTTGTTGTTCGGTTAATTCTCCATATTGCTGCATATATTCAGCCGAAAGATCAATAACAAAGGTGTAGTTTGGCTGTTCAAGCACACCGCCGCGTACTTGGCGTATCAGCCTGGACGAATCAAGCGACTTTTCGTTTAAATTAGCTAGAGCCGGGTTAATAACTACTCGTAATTTGTTTCGGCTTAGTAAATCCAAAGCCTCTCCCGTTACAGCCGAACCAATAACCCCATCAAGCAGGCGGTTCATACCACCTTCCATCATGTGAGTCATTAGAACTTTGGCAACTTTAGCGTCAATTTCACCGTTTATCATAACGACTCCGCCAAAAATAGCACGGTTATCGCCCTCTAACATTTTCTTTACGGCTTCGGCATGTGTTTCAGCCACACCCGCACCGCAGGCATTACCATGCTTCACACCGACAGCTAGTGGCGGTACTTCGCCAAAGTTGCGCTCAAATCCAACCGCTATATGTGTGGATGTTTGTAATAGCCGGTGAATGTCTGTCTCGTTTATATAGCTTAGTTCCCAGCCTTTTACGTGTTTAAATTGGTCTAGACTAAGCGGGTCTATATTCAAGCGTTGATCCCTGTAAAGCGCGGCTTCAGCTTGCTGAGGATTTTCCCCGTATTTTGTGTTTGCTACCTTAAGCGCTATCTGTCCGCTCATGTTGGTACCATTCCAGTACTTGGCTTCTATCATCGTATAGCGGGCAACTTCATAAACTGCTCTGTTGGCTAACTCTCGGACAAACTCATCTTCGTTTGGGCGGCCAGCCCTTAGCCAGTCAAGTACTTGTTGTCGTTGTTCGGGAACGGATAATACAATTCGTCCTCCCTTGGCAGCTTCGCGCAGCATATTTGGTCCGCCAATATCTGTTTGAGCTAAAACTGATGCCGGCGAGGCGTCTGGCTTGGCTATTTCTTCCTCAAGCGGATAAGGGTCCTGGCATATTAGGTGAATTATCGGATGTCCAAGTTTTTGCATTTCTTTCATCTCTTGTTCGTCATTGATATTCGCCAATAGTCCTGCAGCAATTTCCCGAGACAACGTTACAACCTTGTGCCCCAGTATTGCCCCGCCTCCCACCAATTCAGCTACATCAATGGCCGGTACGCCCGCTTTAGTAATTTTTAGATATGTGCCGCCTGAAGCGTATATTTTCCAACCTAGCTTATGTAAACCGCTTGCGAACTCCTCGATTCCTGTTTTGTCATAGACAGAAATTAACGCGTTCCCTGACTTGGCCATATCTTCTCCTAATTAAAACCGCTGTTTTCGTTTATCTAAACTTAAGTATCATACAGCCGCGCCTTAAGAGCAAGCTTAAACACTATTAAATCATCGTTATTATAACGTGTGTTCAAATAGACTATTTCTAGCAGTTGTTATAAATAACCGTGTTTATATGCATTGCATTTATAGCCATTTTTTTCGGCGAAAAACCAACGCCAGTACACTTATCATGAGAGCCGAAAATCCTAGGAGTACCCAAAAGAAAAACTTTTCGCGGGCCATTGGCAGGGCAATATTCATGCTGTATACACCGGTAATAATCGTAAATATACTCATCAAAATCGTGATACTTGTCATCAGTTTGAATACTTTATTAAGATTGTTGGCCGTGATAGTACTATAGGCTTCGCGAATATTTTGAATTGTCTTAAGTCGAGAGTTGGCAAGTCCAATTAGCTCTTCTGTTGTCAGTTCAAGGTCTTCAAAGTCGTCGCGGTCTTTGGCGAAGGCTTTAAAAAACTTTGCCGACAGCAAAGTATTTAGGCTGGTATTCATCGGCTCAAGCGCCAGCAGAAAATCACTCAAATCTTCTTCTAGATCTATAAAAGAGACGAAGTCTTTATTCTCTATGTCCGACTTATCTAGCTGGCTGCGGATTTGCCAAATTCGCTTACTAACATTATTTATGCGTGTTTTATAGCCATTGTTAATTTCTTTCATAATTTCAAATGCCAACTGAGCATGGTTTTGGGTAATAACAGCTTTTTTGATTATTTCTTTTGGGTTGTTGAAAGGGCGTCTTGAAACAGTAATTAGATGATTTGTTGTCAATATAAGCAGTAGCGGGCTAGTGGTTTGTTTTTCATTTTCCGGCAAACTATAGCGTGTGTATATATAAATGTTTTGCCCATCAAGTTCAATTCTAGGCGATTCGTTTGGATCAATTCCATCTTTTAGCAGATCTATATCAAGTTTTAGTTTATCTGCTATGAGTATAAGTTCTTTGGCTTTGGGAGCCTCAGCATTCACCCACGAACCAACCCGCGGTGTGTCATATGTTGTAATTTTGGGATTCTTTTTGGTATTAAAATAAACCTTCAGCATTGGTTTATTGTAACAGGAATGTCAATCTACGATAGTTGAGCATACCTACCGTGTTGGTACAAGGATTAATTTTTTTCGAAGTAAAACCGATTACTCCATAGAATCCGAACTACTGAATTGAATTAAGTTACTTTCTCCGTATAACTTAATTTATCCCTAGAGTGCAAACTATATCGATTCTAGGGCTGGTTCAAGTGATGACAATAAAGTGCTATTTATTGTAGTTAGCTCAAGAGCATCTTCACCAACATTCAGACTACGAGCTAAACCGAGCTCTACGATACGTAATATCATTGTTTCGTAATCCATTCCCTGATTGATGAAGCAGGCACCAGCAAAATAGCGTGTTCCCGGCCCTGGCATAAGATTTGCCTCCAAAAAGTGAGCTTTTCCGCTTGAATCCGTTCGTATATCAATACGCCCCAGATCACGAGCACCAAGCAAGCGGTATACATCTGTTGCCAAGTTGATTATTTCGGTCCTGATGTATTTATCGTCAACCGTTATAACTAGCTCATTGTCTTCTATTTTTACCTGCGAACTCAAAATTCTATCTCCGCGAGCATTTTCTTGCGTAATAATTTCGATTGGCATGAGCGCTAATTTATCGTCATAGGCATTTTCTAAAATCGCGACGCTAAACTCCCTGCCCTGCAAGTATTGCTCAACAAGCGAAGCGCAGCCATAGTTAGTATATATATCCTGAATTTTCCGCTGAAATGCCGAGAAATCATGAACGACCGAATCATCATTAATGCCTTTTCCACCACCGGCATTAAGCGGCTTTATGAAAAGCGGGAAAGACAATGGTAAATGTTGAGCGCTAATATGTTGACCGGGAATTGCGGTAAAGAATTTTGCCGTAGGAAGCCCGGCTTTATTGACCAGCTCCTTAGCGAGCGATTTATCAAACTCTAACTCTGTGGCTAATCTGTCAGAGCCAGTGTAGCTAATCCCAGCGTCGTCCAAATATTCAGAAATCCAAACGTCATCAGCTATAGCATTTCCCACACCTTCAACTTTAGGTAGTCTTTTGAGTCCTAGAAATACCAAATCTGGCCGTTTGCTTACAAGCAATTCTAGGTCTGCTAGGTTATTAACGGTGGTAACACCGACTCGTTGGTAGTGTTTAGATAGCGTCTTTTGGATTTTTTGGCATGACTTACTGCCCATAGAACTAAAATGGGTAATCTCGGTACGCACTATCTCAATGTGTTTATTAATTTTAATCATAGTTTTCGCTGATCGAGCTTTCTTAAAGCTCGATTATTTATTTGATATACAATTTTCCTAGAATAATCTATCGGAAACTGCCGCCACTAGGACGTTCTTCTCGTGGACGGGCTTCGTTTACAACGATTGAACGGCCGCTGAGTTCCTTGCCATTTAGCTCTTTGATGGCGTTTTGTCCTTCTTTATCATCAGCCATTTCTACAAAGCCAAAACCTTTTGATTGGCCAGTGTCTCTGTCTTTAATAACTACTGCACTTGTTACCTGGCCCTGGCCGGCAAACAACTCTTCAAGTTCTTTGTCTGTAACGCTGTATGCAAGACCGCCTATATAAAGTTTAGTTGCCATGATTACATCCTTCTTTTATTTAATATCGTTCGCGTTTATTATCTTCTGACCGCGATGATAGTAAGTCTTATAAAGGCAAATTATGACAACGGAGAGGCTATAGTAATCACTAACTTCATTTAATTATAGCACATTTACCCCTTATAACCCTAACCAATTAAGTGATTACATATCTTATCCGGTAAACGCTCGTTGTCATATATATCTCTTCTTTAGGGCGAGCTGGAAGCAGATAAAGCCCGGAACGATTGGCAGCCAGTATGTGATAAAACGGTAAGTTAGAGCTACGGTTAATGCTTGCTGTGGAGTAATTCCGACTGATACAAGCACAGCGACCAATCCTGCTTCGGCACCACCAAGTCCGCCCGGAGTTGGTGTAATTGTCGCCGCTACTACACCGGCTGTGAGTACCACTAAAGTTTGGACGATGGTCAGGTGAACATTAAAGGCCAGCCCAATCGCGAACAATGATACCCCGTACAGCGTGGTGACACTCATAGACATCAGCCATGCAAATAATAGACGCTCGGGCCGCCGAAAAATACTTTTTAGCACTCTAACGGCCTTTGTTAGGATTCTACCTAATTTTGATCTATTGCGAGATGCAAATATAAGCCCCCCGAGCACGGTAATAACAAGAATAATTATAAGAGCTCCAACGTAGGGCGAAACATGATATTCATATGCAATATTTAGTGGGGCGCTATCAAGTATCAGAACCAGAATTAATAAAACCATATTACCAACAAAACCCAATAAGTTATTAAGCGCCACGATTGCACCTGCATTAATTGAGCTTAAACCTTGAGTAACAAGATATTTCATATTTACCGCCATCGCACCGGTGCCGGCAGGTACGATCCTGTTCGTGAAACCACTGGCTACCTGAACTAGAAGTGTCGGCAAATACGGCAAACTACGAGGTGAAATTATTTTATAAACTAGCGTTGCTACAAAGTAAGTGGCCAGCCAAAGCCCTACACCGAGCAAAATATATGCAGTGTCGGCACTGCGCAAAGTATTTAGGCTATCCTTAAAAGAGCCTATCCGTGGCACAACTATGTATAAGGTTAAAAGTGCCACAACCAGTAAAAAAACAGTTTTACGATTAAATCTACGGTTTAAGTGATGTGAAACAACTTCATTCATCTAATCTTAAGTTTATATGATTTCCTATTAAACGCGATAGCGTATTATAGGAAATAATATTTGATTCACAGATGAAATATTACCATAAAGTTTACACCCATTTGACTCTGTTAGGTGCTATGTGGTTCAATTAGCATAAGCTTTTATTATGAAACAGTCTAACAAGTCAAGGGTCAGCTGGCTGCGTACCAACGCTGTGCGCGTTAGCCGTATTCATTTTATTTATATTCTTTTATTTACTGCGCAGATCCTTGTCTATGATGCTTGGAACCTGATTGCTCCAGAAGCGGTCAAACAGCGCTGGTATGTTACAGGAGCAATGCTAGTTATTACCACTACCGTATGGTTTCTGGCACACAACCGAATTCGCAGCACCAACGTCTACAAAATCCTCTTCGCAGTACTGTTATTACAAGACATTGCCGTAGCATCATTTAGCGTTTATAGCCAGCGCGGTATGGCTAGCAGAGCTGTTATGCTTTATGCTGTGCCAATAATTATATCCGCCGTACTCAGAAACAGCCGAGCTGTCTTTGCCACGGCAGCCTTTTGTATCGCAGCTTACGTTGCTACAACTGTTAAATATTTTGTGGATAATTTCAATGAGGGTTATAAGATTGAATTATACGGCGAGGTTAGTTTTTACTGCGTAACATTTGTACTACTTGCACTGTTATTGTCGGTAATTATCCGCTCCCGCCACCAAAGATAACACATTTTTTCGCTGGTGTGAAAGGTGTGACTAAATGATGGATTGGCGCTTGCGTTTATTGGGGTCAAGCTCGCTTTTGCGCAGGCGCAATGCCTTAGGCGTAACTTCTAATAATTCGTCTTTTTCTATAAAATCAATGCACTCTTCCAAGCTAAAGATTGTAGGCGAAGTTAGCTGAACTACGCCATCACTGCTTGAGCTGCGCATATTTGTCAGATGTTTGGCCTTGCAGACATTTATTTCCATATCGTCGTTTCGGCTGCTTAGACCGATAATTTGCCCAGCATAAACTTTAACGGCCGGCCCAACAAAACAGATACCGCGGGCTTCTGCATTTTGCAGTGAATATGGAGTAGTCAGGCCGCTTTCGTAGGCTATCAAAACGCCGTTTCTAAGACGGGGCAGGCTAGTGCCCAGCGGCTGATATCCCAGCATCAAACTATTCATAATAATGGTGCCTTTAGTACTCGTCATAAGAATGTTTCTAAGCCCCAACAGTGCTCTGGTAGGCAGCTCATAAACCAATTTTGTAACGCCTTTTGTGTTGGCAAACTGTTCCGTTAGCACGGCGTGGCGCTTGCCAAGTTCCTGCTGTACGGTGCCAACGTGGTTATCCGGAATCTCAATGATTAATTCTTCGGTTGGTTCCTCTGTTACGCCGTCTTTTTCGCGTGTTACCACTTGAGGGCGGCCAACTTCAAACTCATACCCCTCGCGGCGCATAGTTTCTATCAAAACACTAAGGTGCAGTTCCCCGCGCCCGCTTACCAAAAATCCAATTCCGCCGTCCCCTACCCTTAAACCGACATTGGTTTCTAGTTCCTTTTGAAGCCGTTCGCCAATCTGCCGGCTAGTAGTAAACTTCCCTTCATGGCCCTTAAACGGCGAAGTGTTTGGCCCAAGATAGATTTTTAGAGTCGGGGCTTCTATTTCAATTGTTGGCAAGGCCTCTGGAGCCACGGCATCAGCGATGGTCTCGCCTATTTTGGCATCAGAAACTCCCGTTAATTGAACGATATCGCCCGCCACCGCTTGAGAAATTTCAACTTTCGCTAAACCTTGATTTATGAAAACGTTATCTACCCGCGTTTTGGCCAAGCGGCCATCTTTTTTACATAACGTTACCGGATCGCCCGGCTTTATCGTTCCTCTAGTAATCCGTCCGATTACATATTTTCCCTTAAAGTCATCCCAAGCCAGAGCCGTGACAAGCATCTGAAAAGGCTTGTCTGCTTCCACCGCCGGTGCCGGTATATCACTTATTATTGCCTTAAAAATAACCGATAAATCAGCCTTTTCACTTATATCGGTTGGCGGCTGGCTCCAGGCTTTGCCGTCTCGGCTGGTGGCGTAATAAACCGGGTAATGCAACTGATCTTCGTGCACTGCCAGCTCCAAAAACAGATCAGCCAGCTCGTTTTCAACCTCTTTTATTCGGCTGCCAGTTTTATCTATTTTATTTATAATTACAATTGGCTTCAGATTGTTCGCCAGCGCCTTGCCCAGTACAAACTTAGTTTGCGGCATCGGGCCTTCTTGGGCATCAACAATTAATAGACAACCATCGGCCATATTAAGGGTTCGTTCAACCTCGCCGCTAAAATCAGCGTGGCCAGGCGTATCAATAATATTAATCCTATAATCGTTATATTGCACAGCTGTTACTTTGGCAGTAATTGTAATGCCCCGTTCGCGTTCTTGATCGCCGCTGTCCATAATCAGCTCTTGGCCCATTTCAGCCTGATTATCTCGAAAAGTGTGGGACTGTTTTAAAAGCCCGTCAACAATTGTTGTCTTGCCGTGGTCAACGTGAGCAATAATAGCAATATTTCTTATTTTTGAAGGGTCTTGTATCATATAAGTACTTTCAATATTTCGAGATACCGCGATATCCTTCGAAACTTTAGCGAAGTAGGATGGGCAATAATAGCGATATTACGAATCTTTGATGGATCTTGCATAATAATAAAATAAGACACTTCCTTAAACGCGCCGAATATATTATGTTTATTATATCATAAGCGTTACATATATACGAATTGCTTTTACTTAATGTTTATGGTATTATTAAGCTATGATAAAAAGTAAACAAAATTTCGCTTTTATTGACAGCCAGAACCTAAACATGGCCACTCAAAGTATGGGCTGGAATATGGATTGGATTAAGTTCCGCGATTATCTGCACGATGAATTTAACGTAGGTGTTGCTTATCTGTTTATCGGCTTTATGCCAGAGAATCAAGATCTATACGCTTCGCTTCAAAAAGCCGGTTATATATTGATATTTAAGCCGGTTCACGCCACTAAAGAGGGTGTAAAAGGCAATATTGATGCCGAGTTAGTTTTGCAAGCAATGATAGAATTTGATAATTATGAACAAGCAGTAATCGTCAGCGGCGATGCCGATTTTTATTGCCTGGTCAGCTATCTGAACCAGCACAATAAACTTAGCGCCTTAGTTGTGCCCAACCAACGTCACTTTAATAGCGTTCTGGCTGATGGCGCCAAAGAAAAGCTGTGTTATCTCAACAATTTGCGCCGCCGTCTGGAATATCGCCGTTATGCCAAACGCGCTAAAAGCCCGGCTCCGTCTGCACCAGCCAAACCAACTACTCCTGAACAATCCCTGTTAAATACTATTGAGAATACCCCCTCGCAAGAATAAAATCAGAGTCGTTCTATTTACGTAGGACTTTTTTATAGGCCTCGAGGTATTTTTCTGCCATAAGTTTAGCCGAGAAATTTTCTTCTACATATTTGCGGCACTTAGAACGGCTGATGGCGTCTATCTTAGACACGGCATTTACGGCATCCGTAATTGTGCTGCACAAATATCCATACTCTCCGTTAATAATAATCTCTGGTAACGAACCTCTATTCATAGATATCACCGGTGTACCACAAGCCAGCGACTCTATATTGGTTAGTCCAAACGGTTCATCCCACTGAATTGGCGATAACAAAGCCCGAGCGTTTCTTAGCAGCTCCACTTTGCCTTTATGATCTACTTCACCAATAAATTGAATTTGTTTACCATCAATCAAAGGCTCAATTTCACGCTTAAAATAGTCTATTTCTAGCGGATCTATCTTGGCAGCCATAATTAACTTTTGCTTAGATAATTTGGCAATTTTTATTGCATACTCGGGTCCTTTTTGAGGATGTATTCGCCCTAAAAATGCCAAGTAATTTTTAGGCTTATTGTTAAATGTAAAGCGATCCACTTGAATACCATTATGAACAGTGGCGACATAATTCAGTTTTGGACTATGCTTGCGTTGAGAATCACTGATACTAACGAATGGCTCCTCCCTAAACCGATTGTGCATATAATTTTCAGTCGGCTCTGCTAAAGTACCGTGTAACGTAGTAACTACCGGGCAGGAGAATAAATCTCTAAACAATAGGAACTGCCAGCCATAATGATTATGTAAAATATCAAAGCCGTTATTGCTGACTATAAATAATGCTTTTGATAGACCCGCATAGCTCAAGCCTTGTCTAATCGCCGGAATAACAGATTCCGGTAATACTCGTACTGCTTTATCTACACAGGCCTCTAATTTTGCCGAGGTACGTGAATCGCCGCTCGCTAAAAGAGTAACGTCGTGCCCAAGCTTAATTAATTCCTCGGCGATATTAAAAACGACTCTTTCGGTCCCCCCGTACTGGCGTGGCGGAACAGGTTCTTCGAACGGCGCAAGTAGCGCAATCTTTAGCTTTTTGGCCATTTCATTTACCACACATTCTTTCGCCGCAAATTATAGCACGTTTACCTCTAAAATGCACTGTTCTTAATCACAGTTTTACTTTTGGCTAGGAACTAGTGGATTAGAGTTTTTGTCCGCTAAACACTCGGCGACAAAATCCCAATTAACCACTTTCCAAAAAGCTTCAATGTAGTCCGGGCGAGAATTTTGATAATCCAGATAGTAAGCATGTTCCCAAACGTCGAGGGCAAGAAGTGGAATTTGCCCATTTTTAAGCGGCGTATTGGCATCGTGCATACCTGATATTTCCAATTTGCCGGCTTTGGCTTTGGCTAGCCACGCCCAGCCGCTGCCGAAATGTGTTTTGCCAACCTCCGTAAATTGCTCTTTAAAGGCATTAAACGAGCCAAAAACTTCATCAATTGCCGCCACCAAATCGCCGGTTGGTTTATTATCATCTTTATTTTTTGGCGGTGCCATGCAGAGCCAGTAAAAGGCGTGGTTCCAAGCTTGCGCGGAATTATTAAATATTTTTCTGTCGCTTCGCTTGATGATTTCTTCCACCGGCATGTTTGCCATATCAGTGCCTTTCACTAGATCATTCAGATTATCGATGTAGGCTTTGTGATGCTTGCCGTAGTGAAAGCTAAGCGTTTTGGCAGAAATATACGGCTCCAGCGCATTTTGGGCATATGGTAAATCCGGTAATAGAAACATATAAGATTCCCTCCTTTTATCTAGTTTAATTATAGCACTGCTTACAAAGCGTCCGTTTGATATAATGAATAAGTATTATGACAGAAGCTAAAACAGCAATTAATTTACGGGGTGTTACCAAAAACTACGGCACTAAGCGCGGTATAACTGACGTAAGTTTATCTGTAAAAGCCGGCGAGATTTTTGGATTTTTGGGCCCTAATGGCGCCGGTAAAACCACCACCATCAGCTTAATGATTGATCTCATTAGACCTAGTAAGGGCAAGATAAGCATTTTTGGTTTCGATAGTATAGATGACAGTTTAGAAATTCGCAGACGTGTTGGATTCTTGGCCGGAGACATTGCTCTCGATAAAGGACTTACTGGCTGGCAACAACTAGAATATTTTGGCAACATTCGTGGAAGTTTTAATAAAAAATACGTTAAAGAATTGGCCTCTCGTTTAGACTGTAATTTAAATCGTAAATTTAAAACATTATCTCGCGGCAACAAGCAAAAAGTTGGTTTGATTGCCGCATTGATGCACGACCCGGATCTTCTAATTCTTGACGAGCCTACCAGCGGACTTGATCCGCTCGTGCAATCTTCCTTTAATAAAATAGTACTTGAGAGACAAAAATTAGGCAAAACTGCGTTTATCTCATCTCATATGCTCAGCGAAGTTCAGGAAATCTGTGATAAGGCGGCGTTTATACGCGAAGGTAAAATAATAGCGATAAAAAGTTTGTCTGAAATAGCTAAGAAATCGCCTAAACAAATTCAACTATTTAGTCATGATAAAGCTTTGGCTTTAGCTGTAAAAAAACTGTCTGGAGTAAAAAATTATTCTTATTCTGGTAGCTCTATTACTTGCACTTATATGGGCAACGTTAATCTTTTGTTGAATATTATAAATAAACACCATCTAGATAATGTTACGATCCAGGATGCCGATCTAGAAACTGTATTTATGAAGTATTATGAGGGTAGAAATGATTAAGAATACGATTACCAAAACTCTGTATATAAAGCGCTGGATGCTGTTAAGTTGGTGCTTGGGGATAGTTGCTTTGGTTGTTTTTACCATGGTTTTTTACCCGACTATGAGCAAGACATTAGGACAAAGCTTAAAAGATGTTCCGGATTCGCTCAAATCGTTTGTTGGCGATTCTGCAACTTATAGCACAATTGCTGGTTATGCAGACTTACAGGTTTTTGCCCAGCTGGTTACGATGACGCTAATTTTTGGCATCATTCTATTCACCGGCTTGATTGCGGGCGAAGAAGCCGATGGCACCCTGCAGTCATTATTGGTACAACCATTAAAGCGCAGCCGTATATATTTTGAAAAATTAATTGCTGCTATAACCATGCTGGGAATATCGTGTTTGAGCATTTCTTTTGGCGTTGCTGTTGGGTTGATGATAATAAACGAGGGTTTAAATGCCGGGCGTTTACTAGCAGCAACTTTTGCGACCTTATTGGTTAGCTTGGTTTTTAGTTCTATAGGTTTTGCGATTGGAGCAATAACCGGCAAAAGAGGTTTAGCGGGGGGTCTTGCCGGCGCTCTTGCATTTACATCTCTACTTATTAGTACTTTAGCGGTTTCAATCAGCAGTCTTAGGACGGTCGATAAACTTTCTCCTTTTCATTATTTCAATAAACCGGGTATTTTGCAGTACGGACCACATTGGGATGATATGGTCGTGCTAGCAGGAATATCCATTGTAATATTAGTCATTGGCGCTATTGTTTTTATTAAACGCGATGTTTACCAGCCTTAAACGTTATTTGGCGACAGCCAACATATGGAGAATCATCGGCATAGCCGGCGCGATATTAATAATCATACTTTTCTTGCGAGAACCGAGCTGGCCAACGCCCGATAAGATTATAGTCTTTTTGACTTTCATTTTTATGGCGTTAGGGCAGGCCAGGGAAATGCTCAAACGCTTGTTGCCTTTCGTGGCACTACTGCTAGTTTACGAGTCGTTTCGGGGCCTAGCGCATTCGTTAAATACGCACGTCAACTACACTTGGATGATAAATATGGATAACAAAATTTTCGGTCCCCTGCCGACTGCTGTTTTACAAAACTGGCTATGGCACGGCCGTGTACAGTGGTATGACTTTGTTTTTTATATTGTTTATATGATGCACTTCATTCTGCCAATCGCGCTGGCAATACTTATCTGGAAACAGCGCGATAAGTTTTATTGGCAGTACGTCAGTACTTTTGTATTTTTGTCGTTTATGGGTTTTTTAACATATCTGTTATTTCCAGCTGCCCCGCCGTGGATGGCCTCAGATCAGGGCTATATCCAGCCAATTGTGAGAATTTCTAGCCAAGTTTGGGCTGCGCTTGGCATTCATGATTTTCCATCGCTGTATAACAAAATTGCGCCCAATCCGGTGGCTGCTGTACCGTCTTTGCACGCTGCATATGCCACATTATTAGTTATATTCACCACCAAATTATTTGGTAAAAAGTGGGGTTTACTAGCCTGCCTCTACCCTGTTCTGATTATTATTGGCACCGTTTATCAAGGCGAACATTATGCCATAGATGCCATACTAGGCATAATCTATGCTTTTATTGCATACTTTTTTATTACTTGGGTATTCACAAAATATATCCCGCGCCTAAAAGATAAACACCCAAAACCCAAGTTGTGATAGGACGGACCTCTCACATTTTGTTAGAGGGTTTCTTCAATTCTGATTAACTCGTTGTATTTAGCGGTTCTTTCACCTCGACAGACTGAGCCAGTTTTGATATAGCCTGTCGCCAACCCGACTGCCAAGTGGGCAATTGTGGTATCTTCTGTTTCACCCGAGCGGTGCGACAGAATCGTCCGCCAGCCGGCGGCTTTCGCCATTATTACAGCTTCAATCGTTTCGCTTAAAGTGCCGATTTGGTTTGGCTTTATCAAAATAGCTGTGGCAGCTTTTTCATCAATCGCGCGCTCCAAAAACGCAGTGTTTGTCACCAATAAATCATCGCCAACCAACTGAATTTTGTCGCCAAGAGTGGTAGTCATTTTTTGCCAGCCAGCCCAATCCTCTTGGTCTAAGCCATCCTCGATTGAAACAATCGGATAGTTGCTAATCAGCTGTTTATACCATTCTATCATTTCGTCGCTAGATAATTGTTTTTGTTCGGTCGCCAAGATGTATTTGCCATCTTTAAATAACTCTGAGGCCGCCACATCTAACGCCAATACAACATCTTTGCCTGGTGTATATTTTGCTCGTTTTATGGCTTCAATGATCAAATCCAGCGCTTCGCGGTTGCCAGCTTTGACCGACGGCGCATAGCCTCCCTCATCACCCACCAAATTGCTGTATCCCTTATCCTTTAGAACTTGTCCAAGTGCATGAAAAACCTCTGCACC
>Ga0209541_10006661_pt1 | contig 19605 bp, 16 predicted proteins | sample RifCSPlowO2_01_FD_184027 | JGI IMG/M metagenome (GOLD analysis project Ga0209541, IMG submission 184027) | Groundwater microbial communities from Rifle, Colorado - Rifle CSP2_plank lowO2_0.1 (SPAdes) (version 2) | ecosystem: Environmental > Aquatic > Deep subsurface > Groundwater | place... | reverse complement strand
AACAAAGACGCGGAATATGTATCATGAAGTAAAGGTAAAGTTCTGGGCTTATAACCAGTTGATAGGGTTAAAAAATTAAGAAGTTAGAGAGAACTAGCCTTCTGTGTTGTATTCATACAACACAGCTACAAATTAAAAACCTTTAAATATTCTATAATTAATTTAGATAACTATCAAGAAGAAAAAATGGATGAAACGCAAAATTATAAGATAAAAGACATTTCACTGGCAGAACTTGGAAGAAGGGAAATAGAAATTGCTGAAAAAGAAATGCCAGGATTAATTGCTTTAAGAGAAAAATATTCTGGAAAAAAACCTCTTAAAGGAGCAAGAATCACGGGAAGTCTTCATATGACTACTGAGACAGCAGTTTTAATTGAAACTCTTGTTAATCTTGGTGCAGAAGTTCGCTGGGCTTCTTGCAATATTTTTTCAACTCAAGATGATGCAGCAGCAGCTATTGCAAAAGCAGGAATTTCTGTATTTGCATGGAAAGGAGAAACTTTAAAGGATTATTGGTGGTGTACAGAAAGGGCTTTGGATTTTGAGGGAGGATTAGGACCTAATTTAATTGTGGACGATGGAGGAGATGCAACTTTAATGATTCATAAAGGAGCTGAAATAGAAAAAAATCCTTTAATCTTAGAGCAGGATTTTTCTCAAGAAGGAGAAGATTTTCAGGAATTAATAAAATGTTTAAATGAAATTTATAAAAAAGATTCTTATAAATGGACAAAAATTTATAAGAATATAAAAGGAGTTTCAGAAGAAACTACAACTGGTGTTCATAGATTGTATCAGATGCTGGAACAGGGAAAGCTTTTATTTCCGGCAATTAATGTGAATGACTCTGTTACAAAATCCAAATTTGATAATTTATATGGTTGCAGAGAAAGTTTAGCAGATGGATTAAAAAGAGCCACAGGAGTAATGATTGCAGGAAAAACAGCAATTGTATGTGGTTATGGAGATGTTGGAAAAGGTTGCTGTCAATCTATGAGGGGATTTGGAGCAAGAGTTATTGTAACTGAAATTGATCCGATATGTGCTCTTCAAGCTTCAATGGAGGGCTATGAAGTAAAACCTATTGAAGATTGTCTTAATGAAGGAGATATTTATATTACTGCAACAGGAAATTGCGATGTAATAACTTTGGAACATATGAAAAAAATGAAAGACCAATCAATTGTTTGTAATATTGGACATTTTGATAATGAAATACAAGTCAATGATTTAAACAAGTCTTTAGATATTAAAAGAATAAATATTAAACCTCAGTTTGATAAATATATTTTTTCAGATGGACACGAAATTTTCATTCTTGCAGAAGGAAGATTAGTTAACTTAGGTTGTGCAACAGGTCATCCAAGTTTTGTTATGAGCAATTCTTTTACAAATCAAACTTTAGCTCAGTTAGAGTTATGGACTAAGAAATATGAAATAGGAGTCTATAGATTACCAAAAGAATTAGATGAAGAAGTAGCAAGACTGCACTTGTCAAAGATTGGAGCAAAATTAACAAAGCTAACGAAAAAACAATCTGATTATATTGGAGTTCCAGCACAAGGCCCATTTAAATCTGAACATTACAGATATTGATTTTAATTTTGCAATTGATAAATTCTTTAAAGCCTCGTTTCATAATTTTACCCTATGCGCGAGTAGCTCAGCCCGGATAGAGTCGCGGCATCCTAAGCCGTTGGTCGGGGGTTCAAATCCTCCCTCGCGCATTCAAATCTTATAAAATTCAATTACTAATTTAAATACGCCCGCACCGGGCGCTTCAAACAAAGATTTAAAAAACTTCTAAATCTATTCTAAATTATGCGTGGGTAGTATAGTGGTTAGTATTACTGGCTTCCAAATTTTAAATGAAGATACCAGTCGACCCGGGTTCAACTCCCGGCCCGCGCATTCTTTATTTTCTTTTTAGAGTATTTAGTTATCTTTTCAATTATATCCTTTAAAGAATAAAACTTTATAAGAGGATTTCTACAGTTCTAATCATGGATGCTCCTCTTAGAATAGCAATAGTATCTATTGCAGACAACGATTTTAGGTATCCAATAATTGGTCCAACAATCATAGCCAAATCAGTGAAAGATAATTGTAAAGAGGTAAAAGTTCGTTTGATTGATAATACTTTTGAAGAAGTTTATAAAGAAGTTAAAAAATTTAATCCAGAAATTATTGGTTTTTCAACATTTACCCAGTCATACCAAAGAGCAATAGATTTTGCAAAAACAATAAAAAATGAAATTCCTAATATAAAACTAATTATTGGCGGACCTCACATAACAACTCTTCCAGAATCTTTTAATCCTATTTTTGATTTTGGAATTATTGGTGAAGGTCAAAATTCCTTTCCAGAGTTAATAGAGACAATAAGAAAAAATAAATCTGTATCAAAAATTAAAGGACTAATTTATTTTAAAAATAAAAAATTAATGAAAAATAAACTATCAGAGGAACTTGGAGATATAAATGAAATTTTTCCATTAGAATATACCCTTCTTAACAAAGGATATTTTAAAAAAAAATTTATACCGGAAATTTTTAAATTTGGAATACAAATGGGTATGATGACTTCTATAGGTTGTCCATTTAATTGTAGGTTTTGTTCAATAAAAGCCTGCTGGAAAAAGATGAGATTTAGAAAAATAAGCAATGTCCTGGAGGAAATAAAAAATTTGTATTATGATTATAAAGTTAGGCACATAGATTTGTTTGATGATTTATTTACAATTAACAAGAATCGACTAATAGAGTTCAGGGAAGAGTTGAAAAAAGAAGGTTTGTTAGGCAAGATAAGTTTTTCATGCCAAGCAAGAGTTAATACAATTGACGAAGAAATGTTAACAGTATTAAAAAGCTTAAACATTAAAACTATTGTTTTTGGTTTTGAATCTGGTTCTGATAGAGTTTTAAAATACATTAAAAAAGATTCATCTTTGTCTTTAGAATTAAACAAAAAAGCAATCCTTTTATGCAAAAAACACAGGTTTAATGTTTATGGAGGTTTGATGATTGGAATACCAGGCGAAAAAATAGAAGATATGGATAAAACTATAGAATTTATTGACTTTGCAAAAAAGGCAGGAGTATCAAGAATCTGGCTACAAATTTTAATTCCTTGTCCTGCAACAGAGATTTGGGAGTTGGCAAAGTCAAGGGGAAAGATTAATGAAGATTTTTATAAGGATACATCCAGCACTTATAACAAGGAAAAACCTCTTCTTTTAGATCCAGACGTACCTTTGGAAGAATTCATTAAAAAGTATAAATTAGCTAAAAAAAAGTGCCAATATTTTGTTTACAAAACCATCCTAAAAACAATTTTATATAATCCTATTGCAATATTATATTTTCTCAAAGATAGCCCTCTTTATTTAAAAAGATTTTTTAATTTTATAAAACAGTAGTTTTTACTACTGCTTTTTGTTTCTTTAATATCAAAACCTTTAAAATACCCCTTTCTATTTATTTAACATATGAATAATCAAACTGAAGAAAAAAAATCCTTAACAAAATCTGAATTATACGATAAGCATTATAAGACTATATTGACAATTCCAGTCATTATTATGGTTCTGTCTTTAGCCTATTTAGCATATTTTTATTCGCAAAACGGAGATATTATGCTTAAAGACATTTCTTTGTCAGGAGGCTCAACAATAACAATTCAGGGAGATATTGATTCAAATGCCATTGAATCAGCAATAAAATCACAATTTCCAGATTTATCAATAAGAAAACTAACTGACATTGGAACTGGAAAGTCTTTAGCATTAATCTTAGAGACCTCTGCCCAGCCAGATGAAATTAAACCTGCCTTAGAAAAATATTTGGGATATAAATTGACTGATGAAAATTCAAGCTTTGAATTTACAGGTCCGTCTTTAAGTGAGAGTTTTTATAAACAGCTTTTGATTGCTTTATTAATATCATTTATCTTAATGTCTATTGTTGTTTTCTTTTCTTTTAAGACATTTATTCCAAGTTTAGCAGTCATATTTGCAGCTTTTTCAGATATAGTAATGCCTTTGGCTTTGATAGATTTTTTGGGAATAAAAATATCTGCAGCAGGAATTTCTGCATTTTTAATGTTAATTGGTTACTCTGTAGATACAGATATTTTATTGACATCTAGAGCCCTTAGGAAAAAAGGCGGTAATTTAAATCAAAGAATTTTTGGAGCATTTAAAACTGGAAGTTTTATGACTTTGACTGCTTTGATTGCAGTTTTGCCAGCTTTTTTTATTATATCCGGGCTTCCAGATTCATTCAGGCAGATATTCTTTATTTTGGCACTGGGATTATTTGCAGACTTAATAAACACATGGCTTACTAATGCCAGCATAATTAAATGGTATTGTGTAAAAAGGAGAATAGAATAATGATAAAATTATCCTGGAAACTTTGGCTGTTGATAATAATCCTGTTATCTTCTGCACTAATCCTATTTCCTAATTTTGAAAAAGGAGTTGTGATTAAAAGTGTTGATCAAAATTCAACTGCCTACGAAGAGGGATTAAGAACTGGGATGATAATAAAATCCATTAATAGTGAATCAATAAATAATTTTGAAGACTATACTAAAATAATGAATTCAGTCTTTCCATCTGAAAAAATTAATCCATCTTCTATAAACAAGATTATTCAAAAAACAGATTTAAATTCTTCAACACAAAACAAAATTTCATCAAACCCTGTAAATAACAGCTCAAAAAATACTACTTTTCAAAAAACCAAAGAACTTCCTAAAAATAAAACAAAATTAATCATAAACACAAAAGATTCTGAATTTTTGTTATACACAAACGAACCGCCAAAAATTACTATAGAGAATATTCAAAAAACTAAGATTAAAACTGGATTGGATTTGAGCGGAGGAGCAAGAGCTTTAGTTAAGCCCGAAGTTAGAGTTTCTCAGTCTGAATTAAAGGACTTAATTACAATAACAAGCAACAGGCTTAATGCCTTTGGCATTTCAGATGTTTCAGTAAGATCAGTTTCAGATTTGTCTGGGAATAATTTTATGTTAGTTGAAGTTGCAGGAGCAACTCCTTCTGATTTAAAAGAACTGGTTTCAAAGCAAGGTAAGTTTGAAGCAAAAATAGGAAATGAAACAGTTTTTGTAGGCGGAGAACAGGATATAACTTATGTTGCAAGAACAGGTGAACAATCAGGAATATATTCTTGTGATACAGTAAGCCAAGGAGAATATTGTAATTTCAGGTTTGTTATTTCTTTAAGTGAAGCATCTGCAAAAAGGCATGCCAGCATAACAAACAAAATAGGAATTAATTCAACCAACCCCCAATATCTAGATAAGCAGTTAGATTTATATTTAGATGGAAAATTAGTGGAGTCTTTGTATATAGGAAAAGACCTGAAAGGAAGTGAAACAACCCAGATAATGATAAGTGGTTCAGGGCAAGGAGCTAACCGGGAAGATGCTTATAACAATGCTTTAAACAACATGAAGCAATTGCAGACTGTTTTAATAACAGGCAGCCTTCCATATAAATTAGAAATTGTAAAATTAGATACAATTTCTCCTTCTTTAGGAAAAGAATTTGCAAGAAATATAATTTATCTTGCTTTGATTGTATTTTTAGGAGTTTCAATAATTTTATTTATTAAATACCAGAAAATAAAAATAACTTTAGCTGTTATCCTTACTATGTTTTCTGAAGCATTTATTACTTTAGCAATTGCAGCGCTTATAAAATGGAATTTAGATGCACCAAGCATTGCAGGAATAATTGCAGGAATGGGCACTGGTGTTAATGACCAGATAGTTATTTTGGATGAATCGGTTTCAAATAGGGAAACAAATCTAAAAGAGAGAATAAAAAGTGCTTTTTTTGTTATAATGACTGCATTCTTATTAATAATAGCAGCAATGATTCCCTTATTTTGGGCAGGAGCAGGAATGCTGAAGGGATTTGCATTAACTACCATAATAGGGGTTAGCGTAGGAATTTTAGTTACAAGGCCTGCTTTTGCAGATATTGTAAGGATGATTTTAAAAGATTAAAAAGAGGTTAAAAATATAGTAATTATGTTACCAAAATGGCATATTTTATTAGGGGCAATCGTTTCAGTAACTCTTTATTATATTTTTAATCTAAGCTTTGTTCAATTTCTTTTAATTTTTCTATCGTAAGTATAATTGATTTTAATAATTATCTCTATTATATTCATATGAAAAAGGATTTTAATGTCAAGAACTAAACGCGCCATGTGACTTTAAGCTATGGTTTTTAATCACACAAAAATGCCTTTCTCTTCATTTGAAATAAATAAACTTATTTTAGTTTCTATCTATTAAAATAGATATGGTACGCAAAAAGCATTTTTTATGTCTTAAAAATTTTCTAAAATATATACTAATATTAAGAATAAATATAAAATAAGTCTGTTGGTAATTAAATAATCAATAAAAATTTATATACTCTCCTTTTCTGCTATTGAAATGGCTAAAGTGTTATTAATTCAGCCTCACGTAGACATAAGAATATCTGGAAAAGGACATGACCAGATACCTCTAGGTCTTATTTATGTTGCAACAGCAATCAGAAATAAACATAGTGTTTGTATTTATGATAGGAATATAAAGCCGGATAATAATGAGTTTTTTAGTTTTTTAGAAGATTTCAAACCAGATATTGTTGGATTCAGTTCCATGACTTCCTCAATGTTACTGGATATAATTCAGCTTGGCCCTCTAATTAAAGAGAAGAATAAAGATATAATCTTGGTCGTTGGAGGGGTTCATGCAACTGTTGAACCAGAATCTTTTTTAAATGAACCTTGTATAGACTATGTAATAAGAGGAGAAGGCGAATCAGCTTTCTTAGAATTTTGTGATATCTTTGATAAAAATAAAAAAGAATTAAAAAATCTAAAAAATGTTAATAAAAACGAATTAAGAACTTCTATTAATTTAAACCAACTTGAAAATCCGGATTTTAATTTGATTGATATTCGCAGGTATGTTAATATATGGATTAGCACCAGTAGAGGGTGTCCTGGAGATTGCTCTTTTTGTTATAGTAAAAAAATGTGGAGTATTAATAATAGCCCATGTGTAAGATTTTTAAATTCAGAAAAAGTAAAGGAAATACTTAAAGATTTAATAGAAAATCATAAAATAACTGAATTTTTAATAGCTGATGACAATTTTACCACCCATAAAAAAAGATGTTTAGATATTTGTGACTTTTTATATAATGAATATAATGGAAAAATAACTTTCTATGTCCAGGTTAGGACAGACTTTGTAGATAAAGAAATTTTTGATGCATTAAAAAAAGCAGGTTGCAAATATGTTCAGTTTGGATGTGAATCAGGAAGTCAAAAAGTTTTAGATATTTTAAACAAAGGCGTGACAGTTGAAAAACAAGGAGAATCTATAATCTTGGCAAGAAAAAATAAAGTTTTTAATTATGATAGTTTTATGCTAGGAATTCCAGGAGAAACCATTGAAGACTTAAAAAAAACAGTTCAGTTCATAAAAAAATACAAGCCCGATGTAGTAACTCCTTTTATTTTTCATCCATTACCAGGAACCTTTATTTTTGAGAATCTGATAAAGGAAGGCAAAATAAAGAAACCATCAAGTTTAGCAGACTGGGCTTTGTGGAATGATAACTGGTTACCCGTTAACGGAATTATTGAAAAAAATTACAGTGAGATTCCTAATGAATTATTGCTTAAGACTATACAAGAACTATGGAAATATCGTTTTTATAGAACTAAAATAAAAAGGTTAATTTGGTGGTTGAAAAGAGGCAAAATAAAAAGAATAGTCAAGAATATAAAAGTTATGGTAAAACATAGAAAATTTAGTTCAAATTATTAATTTTTTAAAATATCTTTTTCCTAAAAGATTTGAGTATCATCAGGTCATTCTTATCCAAGCTCTTGGTAATTAATATCATTACAAAATAAAAAAATGCAAAAAAAACTATTTGAAGGATTATTATCCAAGGATTACTAACTAAGAATTTCCTAACATACAATAAAGCCAGGGTTGGAGGTATAACTGAAAATATTACTCCGAGCATTTTTCTTCTTAATGGAATTATTGAAGAAAAGTAATTTGCTTCAAATGTTAAAAGTAAAAATAATATTATATTGCATATCATTGTTGCAAATGCAACTCCATTAATCCCATATTTATCTATAAGAAAAATATCTAAAACAAAATTAAGTAGAGTCACAAACAATATATTAATTAATGTTGTTTTTGATTTTCCAGCCATGGTTATAATGCTATTTGAGGTTAAAGACATGGATACAAAAAAATAAGCTACGGCTAAAAATCTCAGAGCATTTTCAGCCGCAAGATATTCTGAACCAAATAAAAGATTTATAAACGCTCCAGGAAACAATAAAATCAATACTAATGCAGGCATGTTTATTATTAAAATCCATTTCTGCGTTTGTTTGCTTAACTCTTTTACTATATCTAAATTTTTATTTGAGAATTCTTTAGTTATCATTGGAAGGAAAAGTCTTGCAAATAATCCTGAGGCAATTGTCATAAGTGATGCAATAGGTATTGCTGCATTGTAAATGCCAACCATATATGCTCCATTTTTCATAAAGGAACCTATAATAAAAGAATCTATATAAGCCAAAATTCCAGTAATCATGACTGAAAAAATTAATGGCCAGGAGTAGGAGAACAACTGTTTTTCCAAATCTTTTTTATCGTTTTTTTCCAAATTAGGGGCGTTAAATATTTCAGAGATGTTGTATTTGATATAAAAAAAAGCAATTAGACAAACGGCTATTAATCCCAAAGCATAAGAAAATATCACGGCATTTGTATTTAATCCAATAAAAATCAAAAAGACTAAGAAAAATACCTTAAAAATATTTTCTAAAAAATCTAAAATTATTGTATAAGTAGTTATCTTTTCATACGCCTGTATAATTGACAGAAAAAAATAAAAAAATATTGTAAATGGAGTTAGTATTCCAAATATTTTAATAAAAATAGCCAAACCAGGATTATTAAAAAAATTTATAGCTATCCAGCCTGAAAAAAAATACATGAGTATTGCTGAAATAAAGCTGGTTGCTAACAAAAAAGCTGAGGTAATTTTTAAGAGATATTTTATCCTTTTTTTATCACCTTTCCCACGATAAAAAGAAACAAATCTGACTGTTCCATCCAATAAGCCTAAGGATGCTATAGCCATCACAAGTATAGATATCATTAAGCCCAAAGAGAATAATCCATATATTTCCGGACCAAAATGTCTTGCAATTATGGTTCTGTATAAGTAAGTGAATAATTTTGAAAAGATTGCGCCTAAAAACACCAAAACCGAGGATTTTGCCATAAGTTTTAAGTGTTTATCTAGTTCTTTTTGCTCAGTTTCTTTGCTCATTGAAAAAAGAATAGATATTAGTTTAAAAACCTAGTCATTTTAATCTATAATGAAAACCTAATTTTTGTTTCAATTTCTCCTCGTTTTAAGAAATCTAAAAATTTTTCAACTTCTTTTGGAGTTCCTATCCCATGAAAAAATTTAGGTCTGCATAATCTTATTTTTTTCCCTCTCCTTATCAAATAATTATAAACCGGAGCAACATAAAATTCTCCATTTGCTCTGTCATTTTCATCAATCATTTCCTCTGCAGCCCAGACGAAATCCCTTCCTTTTCTAAAATAATAAACTCCCGCGTTTGCGTTTCTGCTTATTATGGTTTTTTCAAGTACTTCAATGACTAAACCTTCTTCATCAGTTCTTGAAAAACTGAATCTTAGATTATTAGCATAAAATACTGGAATTAATCCATCAATTTTTGTGCCATATTTTTTTGCATCTTTTATCATAGCGTCTCCATCTATCAAATGATCGCAATCTGTTATTATCATAGGTTCATCATTGTTGATGTGTTCTTTAGCAAGAAGAACAGTGCAGGCAGGTCCGTTCGTAACCTGATCTACCACAATTATTTTAACATTGTTTCCGTAAATCTCTTTTAATCTTTTATCAATTGAATGTTCGTCAACATGCTCTTTTAAAATTAAAAAAATAAAGTTATCAGAAGGCTCTAGATTTAAAGAAGAAGTTGTCCATTGGATCATTTCCACACCAGCTATATTTATCAGCGGTTTTGGTTTTTTATATTCTGGATTTTTATCACTTTCTATAGAAAATCTGCTACCTCTTCCAGCCATAGGTATTACAACATTCATATTTTCAACCTTTTGATAAATAAAATGTGAAAAATATCCTATATAAAGATAGTTATTATAAAAAATATATTTTTAAATTAATTCTTTTTTGTCAAATGAATATACCCTCATATCATCTAAATCTTTTTAAATGATTTTTAATTAAGAATTTTTATGGCTGATAAATTAGAGGTTGCAAAGAAAGCGCTCTTAGCAGGTTCTTATCATGTTCGAGCTTTATTTGGAAAAACTATGTCTGAAATAGGCGGAGAATACAAGTCTAAAGATGGAGATACTCCAAGAACTTTAATTGACACGCATGCTGAAGCAGCAATCCTTAAAGTTATCAGATCAGAACCAGAATTTAAAAATGACTTGATAAATGCAGAAGAATCAGGGGAATCTGGTTCTGGAAAAAGAGTTTGGTATGTCGATCCTTTTGATGGAACAAGCAATGCTCAAATTAAACTTCCAATGTCCACAATGGGGATTGGAATTTCAGAGAATGGAGAACCTGTTGCTTCGGTTATTTTAAATCCATTTGAAGAAAGATTATTTTATGCAGAAAAAGGTTCAGGAGCCTTTGTTTCAAGATTGGTTCTTGGAGGATTATTACCTAATAGCTATTATGAAAAACCTAATTCAGAATTTTCTCTTAATACAGATAGAATATCAGATTCTGCAAAAGAACGATTTGCCTGGATAGATTCTATGTTTAATGCAAACACAACTCCAAGAAAATTAGAATGGATTGCAAGAATGCAGGAAGCTGGATTTTTCCAAAATGTGAGAATGACTGGAAGCAATATAGATTATTCTTCTAAGGTTGCAGAAGGAAGAGGGCATTTTCAATTAACAGATGCTGTTGGAGGATATTATGATTTATGCGGTTGTATTCTAATAGAACAAGCAAGAGGAAGAATGGTTAATATAAGAGGAGAGAGACCTAAACCTGGTGATCAGGTTGCAATAGCTGTTGCAAATCCAAGAGATTTAGATGCAGTTTTGAAAATAACAGAGAAATGTTACAAAGATTATAAGGGATTTAGATAACATAACTTTTTGAGTAAACTAAACTTCATAAATTAAAAGATTCTTTTTAAGAAATGAAAAAATAAAAATTAGATAATATGCTTAGAGGATGGTTTATTGGAGCTTTTAATCCAACCGCCTTTGCAACAGAGGCTTGTGAAGTCATGTATAAAAGAGACCCTGCCTGACATCATGGGTCTATGCATTATCATAAAATATCTACTGAAATAATTTTAGTAACAAAAGGAAAGTTTAAAATAAATGAGCAAACTTATCTGCCAGGAGATATAATTGTGATTGAATCAGGAGAAGCAACTGAATCTTTAGCTTTAATTGATTCAGAAATAGTTGTTGTAAAAATTTCTAGAGCTAAAGATGATAAATACAATGGAAGCCCTGAACTTAAATACTCTGAAACAGGTAATCAAATGCTATGAATCATAATATTTCCCGAACTTCTTCTGGATTATCTGTACAAATAGCATCTGGATTTAAGTTTATTATTTCTTTTATTCTTTTAAATAAAGTTTCCTTATCTTTTGCATCTGGATGAGATTCTCCTCCATATAATCCCGGAGAAGTTGTATGCATTTCAGGGGTGACCAGTCCTATTTTATAACCTGCTTTTTTTAATGCATCAAAATTTTCTTTTGTGTAAAGTTTTTTTTCTTTTCCATTTTTGTCTGATAAATCCCATTCATCCATCCAAACCCAGTCATATAGCCCTTCTTTTTTGTATTTTATAGCATCTTCAATAGAAAAAAGAGTTTTTCCAACACATTCATTAAATCTCAAAATATCATAGGAATGGGAAACAGAAGGAGCTAGGCTCAATTCTTTTATTTTCGATTTTAAATATACTGCTATCTCAGGTTTTACATCGAAAATAAAAATTTTGTTTAAAATATCTTTTTCTAGAGCATTTATTAGTAAGTTAAGATAAAACTCTGTCTGATATTTTCCTTTTAAATGAAGAGCATTTATTTCTGAACTGCAATTTCTAATTAAACTCAAAAGCCCCTTAAAAGTTATAAATCTTCCATTTTCATTTTTACCATATCTTATTTTTTTAATTTCTTCTAAACCTAGTTCTGAAAATAAACTCTTATTGTCTCCTTTTGTTATCCTGTTCAAATCAGAATCATGAAAAACAATCAGACCGTCTTTTGCAAAATTAACATCAAACTCAATCCCAAATCCTCTTTCTAAATGATCTTTGAAAGCTTCATAGCTGCTTTCAGGATAAAAATCAGGATTAGAGGGCTCTAATCCACGGTGGGTTAAAGTCAAAGGTTTATTTGATTGCATTTTGTTATTCAGATATAAGAAACTTTATAAAAGTACCTATTCTAAATCTATAATTAAAAATGATTGGCTCAAACAGAATAAATGTAGTTATTCCTCTTGCTGGAAAAGACAAAAGATTTGAAGAAAAAGGAATTTTTAAGGCATTTATAGACATAGACGGAAAACCTCTTATAAAGTATTGTACTGATAATCTGCCTTTTCCATTTTTACTAAAAGAAATAAGAATCTTTTTTATTGTTTTAAAAGAACATGAGTTAAAATACAATGTAAAAAAAAGGCTGAAAAATTTATATTCAGAATCCGAAATAATAATTCTAGACGAGATGACAGAAGGTTCTGCATGTTCAATTTTAAAAATTAAAAAAGAAATAGATAACAAAATTCCTCTTATAGTTTATTTAGCAGATACTCATTTCAAAGATGATGGAATAGTTAAGAAAGAGATAGAATTAAATCAGGATTGTTTCGGGTTTGTTCCAACCTTCAAATCAAATCTTAATAAATACAGTTATATACATGTTGATAAAGACAATAATTTCCTAAGTGTTGCTGAAAAAATTGTTATTTCAGATAATGCTTCTGCAGGATTATATTATTTTAAACATGGAAAAGATTTCGTCTGGGCTGCAGAGGAAATGATAAAAGATGATTCGAAAAGAGCTGGATTAGGTGAAAAAAAATGGTTTTTCATATGCCCTGTTTACAATGAGTTGATAAAAATTGGAAAAAAATGCAGGATAATTCCAGTAGAGCTTGTTTGTGATTTGGGAAATGAGGATTTTATAAACGAATATGTAAAATTTAGTTAAAAATAGACTTATGAATCATAATAATGTTTAAAAACAAAATTTTTCTTTAAAACTTTATGAAAATACTTTTTGTCTATCCAAATAAAGAGATGGTTCCGCGTATTCCAACAGGCATAGGATATTTATCAGCACACCTAAAAAAAGCAGGTCATCATGTGGAACTTTTTGATACAACTTTTATGAAATGCGGGGATTCGTTAAGTGGTGATGATAATTTGCGTGCCGCTTCCTTACAGGTAGTAAATCCAGACTTGTCAAAATATAAAATCATAGAAGAAGATGTAAATGTTTTTGAAGAGTTTGATAAAAAAATCATGGAATTTAAACCAGACATTGTTGGAATAAGTCTCACGGATCCTAATTATGAGTTTGGTTTAAAACTTTTAGAATATATGAAAGAAAGACATGAAATAAAAACCATTGCTGGAGGATGCGTTACTACATTTATTTCAGATGAAGTTTTGTCTAATAGTTGCATTGACATGATTTGCATAGGCGAGGGTGAAGAGGCGTTTGTTGAGTTAATTGAGGCATTAGAAAATAAAAAAGATCATAAAAAAATAAAAAACTTATGGGTAAAAGAAAATGGAGAAATTTATAAAAATCCGTTAAGGCCTCTTCAGGATATTAATGAAATTCTTCCTCCAGATCTTAGTATTTTTGACGAAAGACATTTTATAAGACCTCTTGGCGGAAATATGTTCAAGATGTCTACACCGATGTGGACAAGAGGATGTTTATTTAATTGCAAATATTGTGGAAACTCGTCTTTTATTAACATATATAGTGGTCTTGGAAGATTTTATAGAATCAAAGATCCTAAATTGATTATAAAACAACTTGTTGATGAAAAGAAAAAATATAATTTTGAATTTTTCTTTTTTCATGACGATATTTTTCCATTGCATGTTCCGGAAATAATTGATGAATTCTGTAAGCTGTACAAAGAGCAAGTCGGATTACCCTTTTCAATAAACCTGCAACCATCTCTTGTAACAGAAGAATCTCTCGCAAAAGTAATTGATGCCGGATGTGTTAATGTTTGTATCGGGCTTGAATCAGGAAGTCCTGAAATAAGAAGGAATATCCTTGGAAGACATTATGACAATGAACAAATAGTTAAAGTTTTTAATATAGCACATAAATATAAAATAAGGTGTTCTTCTTTTAATATGATTGGTTTGCCTAGTGAAACCCGGGAGGACATCTTTAAAACCATAGAATTGAACAGACAGGCAAATCCAACAAGCGCTACTCTGACATTTTTTCATCCGTATAGGGGCTGTGAATTAAGGAATCTTTGTATAAAAGAAAAATATTTTGATCCTACTAAAAACAATCAGGATAAAAAAGAGGGGGGAGTTTATCGTTCTAATTCTAATTTGAATCTACCCCAAATTTCAAATAAAGAATTACAGACTCTTTTTCAAAACTTTCAGTTATATTTCAAGCTTCCAAAGGAATTTTGGCCTTTAATAGAACTATCTGAAAAAGAAGGAGACTTCTCTAAATACCTTCGCGAAGAAATTTTAAAACCTGCATTTAAATATGTAACTCGTAATGAGTCTATATGGGATTTTTCCAAAATGATTCAAAGAATAAATAGCAGACAGAATCTAGATTGATTATAACCAATCATGCGAACTCAGATATCTTAGGTATCATAAAAAGATTTAAAAATTAAGCATTTATATAATATAACTAAAAATGAGAATATTATTCATATATCCGAATAAAGTAATGGTTACAAGAGTGCCTTCAGGCATAGGATATTTATCAGCACATCTAAAAAAAGAAGGTCATCAGGTAGAACTTTTTGATACAACTTTTATTAAATACGGTGATGTGGAAAGTGATGAAGAATTTAGGGAGAAGTCACTTCAGGTTAAAAATCCAGAATTAGATAAATATGGTTTGGTTAAACGAGAATCAAACCTTTTCTATGAACTTGATAAAAAGATTCAGGGATTTAATCCAGATATAATTGCAGTCAGTGTTGTTGATCCTAATTATAAGCTAGGATTAGAAATTTTAAGATATTCTAAAGAAAAATACAAAAATATACTAAGAATCATGGGAGGAATTGTACCCACTGTAAGCCCTGAAGAAGTTATAAACGAAGATTGTGTGGACATGATTTGCATAGGAGAGGGTGAAGACGCATTCTGTGAATTATGCAAAAGATTAGAGAATAGACAAAATATAGAAGATTTAAAAAATTTTTGGATAAAAAAAGATAACAAGATTTATAAAAATCCAATAAGAAATGTTAAAGATATTAATGAAATTCTTCCTCCAGATCTTAGTATTTTTGACGAAAGACATTTTATAAGGCCTCTTGGTGGAAAGGTTTACAAAATGGGCACTGTAATGTGGACAAGAGGGTGTGTTTTTAGATGCAAATATTGCGCTAATTCTGTTTTTGAAAAAATATACAAGGAAAAAGGCAAGTTTTACAGGATAAAAGATACCAAATTATTAATCAAAGAATTAGAAGATGCAAAAGAAAAATATAAATTTGAATTTTTCTTTTTTGTTGATGACCTTTTCCCGCTCCATGAACCTAAAATAATAGAAGAATTCTGCAAGCTTTATAAAGAAAAAATCAACCTTCCATTTTCCATAAATCTTCAGCCAACTTTGGTTAGGGAAGAGGAATTGAAAAAAGTTATTGACGTTGGTTGTGTTAATGTTTGCATAGGCTTGGAGTCTGGAAGCAATAAAATAAGAAGAGAAATACTTGGAAGAGATTATAAAAACGAGAATGTAATAAAAGCATTTAATTTTGCAAGAAAAAATAAAATAAGAAGTTCTTCCTTTAATATGATAGGTTTGCCGCATGAGACTAGGGAAGACATATTTGAAACAATAGAATTAAACAAACAGGCAAACCCAACAAGCGCTACTGTTACTTTTTTTCACCCTTACAGAGGGCTTGAATTAAGAGATCTTTGTTTAAGGGAAAAATTGTTTAATCCTGCAGAAGAAAACGTTTATCGTGGAGAATCTTGCCTGTCATCTCCTTTGATATCTAGGCAGGAATTATCTGGCATTTTTAAAACTTTTCAATTATATTTAAAACTTCCAAAAGATTATTATGACTTAATTAAAATAGCCGAAGGGGATACAGAAATCGCAAAAGAGGTCTATTCTAAAATTTTAAAGCCAAAATTTGATGAAGTGACTAAAGACGAAGCAATATGGGATTTTTCTAGGAAAAAAGATAGATAAAAATAATATATATATATATATATTTAAAAATATAAATATTTTAAAACTCGTAAAAAATGAAATTTTATGAACCAGACACAATTTTTAGAAAAACAATCTGAAATTTACAATCGATTAAAAGATACGAGAAAAATTAGGGCAGAAGGAACTGAGCCGAGAAGTCTCCCTCAAGGAGGTTATTTGATTATGTTTAGACATTCTTTAGATACAGCTGTTGCTGTTGAAAGATTTTCAAGAAGAATTGCCTGCGTTGTTCCTTCAATTGCTTATGATGCAGAAACTGTTCACACTTCAATTTCAGATTATATGCTTAGCGATGATTTTAAAGTTGATAAGGAGATATTGGAAAAACTAGGGAGAGCTGCAAATTCAATAAAGAATCAACCTTCTCCGGTTATAGAATATTCTAGTGCAGATTACCCTAACTGGCTCTATAATCAAAATTCAGTTATTATTCCAGGAATTCCAGATGGACAATTTTTAGGGTTAACAAAAATGGTTGTCGATGGTGCTAAACAAGAAGGAATGGAGCTTAGGCTTCCATGGGGAGCTCATATAACAACAAATAGATTTACTCAAAAAACAAGCCCTAATGAATTAAAGGATTTTTTCAAATTGATGAACAAAGCTCCTAGACTAGGAACCAGTTTTCCAATATTCATCGATGTAGGATATTTTAATTTCAGCCCCGCTGGTTTTATAATAGAGGTTGCAAAAGATCTTAGAGTTAAATTAAGATAAAAATTTTCTTGCTCTATAAAGGTATATTCTACAATAAAAAACCTTAAAAATTGATTGCATATAGGTTAGACATGAAAAAGAAAAAAGTTCAGAAACCTGAGAAAAAAGTAGATATACTTTTTACTGGCTTGGTGAGGACACCAGATATGCTCAAAAAATCTATCTATGAAATGTCAGAACTAAGAAAAGAAGGGATTGTGGATAATATTATATTTTCAACATGGAAAGGGGAAATTCAAAAATATCCTGAAGTTTATGAATTTTTTAAAAAAAATAGAGTTAAAATTTTAGAAAATGAAGAGCCAGAAGAGGCTGGACTGGCGCATATCTTTCATCAGATGAAGGCTCTTGATATGGGTTTAAAGTATATTAATAAAAACAAATTTGTACTTAAAATAAGGTCAGATATGTATATTGAAAAAAAATTTCTTAAAAGGCTTTTTTTAGAGAAAAACAACTTATTAAAAATAAAAAAAGATCTACCTAAAGGCAATATTTTTAAATATAAAATTTGGGTTCATTTTTTTGAATTAAAAACTCCTTTTTTAATAGGGGATTGCGGATTTTTTGGCTATAATGAAGACCTTAAAAAATTAGTAAATTATGAAAAATCTTATGATACCAAGTATAAGATTATTACTGTAAGTCATATAGAGCATATAAGAAGGTTTGTTCATCCATTTTTAGAGGACTATCCGATTTTTAAAGAAACAGTAAAAAAACATGTAAAAATAGGTTATTTTCGGACAATCCTCTTGAGATTCTTTCTAAAATTTTTCTCAATGAAGTTTCTTAGCTTAAAGAAAATAAGGTTAATCTCCAAATTCAATCAGGAGAGCAATTATTTTATAATAAAGAATAAATTAAAAGACAATAGCTACATAGAAAGTTTAGCTGCATATTATTCAATATTGTACAGTCATTTTTATGTAGACAGCAATAGTATTGAAAATCTGATTATTCTCAGGGGATTTGACGAAGTACCTCAATGGAAAATAGACACTAAAAATTTTGAAAATAATTTTAGCAGGGATTCTATCCGCAAAACAGGCTTGGACTTAAGCTACGTTTATGATATGGAATTCCTGGGAAATATTTTTAATGAAAAATTGGAAAAAACAGAACTTTCAAATAGACTGATTAAGGCTGTTAACAAGTTTTTTAACACATAAAAAATGCTCTTTACTACGTTACGAGCATTAGCCCATAGTTCTTGATAAAAAATAGTTAAATTATTTCTCTGCATATAAATATATAAAATTAGTATCCTCTTCTAATTCCTCAGGTAAATTATAAGGCAAAGGTTCTAATTTATAGTTAAAATTTTTAAATCCTATTTCTTCAAATGTTTTTTTGACATCATTTAGACTATTGGGAGTAATTTTAGCGTCACATGAACCATTTGTAGAAAGAGCGTCAAATGGGTTCTCTAACCAGTCAACATGCTCTTTCCATCTTTCCCTAGGTTTTTCAGTATAAACCATTTGCAGACAGATTTTTGCTTTTGGTTTTAATATCCTTAAAAATTCCTTTAAAAGATTACGTCTAATATCATAAGGAGCTATATGCTGAAACGCTACAGTACTATAGACAAAGTCATAAGAATCAGAAGCTATATCCCTTAAATCAAAGCCATTATTGTTGTAAACCACTGAAGGATTTTTCAAATCTTTAGTCCTTCTTTTACATACTTGGGTTAAAGGCAAAGAGATGTCTGCACCATCTACTCTTTTAAAATATTTTGCCATTCTTAATATCTGTCTGCCAGCACCACATGCATAATCCAGTGCAATTTTATCCTTTGTATTTTTTATATATCTTAAAAGATATTTTTCAAAGGGATAATTGTCAAAAGAACTATTTTTGTCAAGAGGGGTTAAATATAAATTTCCAACAATATAGTCAGCAAATTTGTCATCACTAGAGTCAAGATTAGAATAGATTATTCTTTCCATGGCCAAATATTTTTCAACACCACTTTTATTAAATGTTTTCAAAAACACATAGGCTCTTTTTTTAAACTCTAATATTCTTACTAAATAGGGATTTTCAAAATAATCCCAATATTTATCTCGAACATGTTTTTTTAATTTTAAATATGCTCCCATTTTTATTAAAAACAAGATGCGGGTTTATAAATATTTAGGTTTTTAAGCTGTGTTGTATGAATACAACACAGAAGGCTAGTTCTCTCTAACTTCTTAATTTTTTAACCCTATCAACTGGTTATAAGCCCAGAACTTTACCTTTACTTCATGATACATATTCCGCGTCTTTGTT
>Ga0209541_10006658_pt1 | contig 19614 bp, 19 predicted proteins | sample RifCSPlowO2_01_FD_184027 | JGI IMG/M metagenome (GOLD analysis project Ga0209541, IMG submission 184027) | Groundwater microbial communities from Rifle, Colorado - Rifle CSP2_plank lowO2_0.1 (SPAdes) (version 2) | ecosystem: Environmental > Aquatic > Deep subsurface > Groundwater | place... | reverse complement strand
AAAAACCAAATGCTTTCTTTTTCATCAAGTTTCTGCGCGTTCTTTTTCTTAAAAATCAAAAAGCTCGTTTTTACTCCGGCATAGGGCTGGAATACGCCGGCCGGCATTGAGACAACCGCCTCCAGTTTTGTGTTTTCAAGTAAAAAGCGGCGGATATTCTTATCGTCTTTGTTCGTTCCAAAAAGCGAACCTTCCGGCAAAATAATACCGGCCCGGCCGTTCGGCTTAAGAGAGTTGATGACATAGCCCAAGAAAAGCACCTGCGTCTTATTGGATTTAACCGGCAGAGTCGGTTTGATTCGTTCCCGGTCAACTTTGCCGGCGAAAGGCGGGTTGGTTAGCAAAATTTCATAGCGGCGCAAATCTTCTTCATTTTCTGCACCAGCGACCGTATCTTTTCTGCGAATATGCGCGCCCTCAATGCCGTGCAGAATCAAGTTCATAAGCGCCAACCTGGTCATTTCGGAACCAACATCATAGCCGTAAAAAGTGCTTTTCGTCAGAAATTCCCACTGCTTTTGATTAAGTTTCTCGCCATAACCAATCTTTCTGCCGTTTTTCTCTTCCATATTTTTTGAGTCGCTATTTTTGGCCCTAATCCATTCATAAGCTGTTATTAGGAATCCAGCCGTGCCACAAGCGGGGTCTAGAATAGTTTCACCAATTTTCGGATTAACCATCTCAACAATGGCGCGGATGATATGCCGAGGAGTGAGAAAAGCGCCAAGTTCGCCAGCCGATTCAATACTTCCCAAAAGTGATTCGTATAAATCGCCCTTTACATCCGTGTCTAAACCAGAAAAATCAATGCTGTTTATAATTTCCACCACTTGCTTAAGGACGGCTTCGTCCGGAATAAGCAACTTGGCGCCCTGAAATATCTGGCCGATACTGGTATGGCTGTTATGAAGATCCTCTACAAATGGAAAGACTTGATCTCGGACAAATTTGTATAGTTCTTTGCCGGTTTTTTCGCGCCAACGGGACCAACGGAATTTTTCTTTTTCTCCCTCAAAGATTGAGTGGTGTTTCCGGCCGGTCATTTTTTCCTCTCGTTCCATCGCAATATCCTGCTCCTCCAGCATTTTGAGGAAGAAAAAGAAACTAAGTTGTTGAATTCTTGTCATTGGGTCAGGAAGTCCAGCAGTCCAAAGATAATCATTCAAGCGCGAAAGCTTGCTTTTAAATTCTTCCCTCAATTGTTGAATATTATTTTGCATAGTTATTAAGAAAAACTCTTTGGTTTAATTCGTCCAAGATACTTTTAAGTTCCTCCTCGCTAAAAATTTGTAAAGCTCGGTTTAAACCACCAAGTTGACGGAAAATAGGTTCTTCAAAGATAGTGGCGCTGATAGACGCGCGGCGGGCAATGTATTGACCTTTGACTAAACGCAAAATCTTAACCTGTTCCGGTTCAAATTGTTTGTCAATCAGCCAGGCCTCAAAAAGTTCATTGATTCTGTCTTCATAAAGCTGTTTCTCGGTGGGAAGATTTTGAATACCAAGAGCCGTTTTTATGAAGTCATTTAAAGTCCCGAGTGGATAATGATACGCTTCCCGGAGATTTACTTCATTGAAATAATACTTAGGGGAATTGAGCCGTTCTGACAAAACCTGCGATTCGTCATTTGAAAGTTCTTTTCCATCTTTCACTTTTTTTACCAATGGTTCGGCTTGGGCAAGTTCTTGTATTTGTTTTTCCCACGCCACTTGATAATCGTCCGAGTCAATTTTTTCTCCTTCAGCTCCAACCTCAACATAGGAACGTTTTATAACCACATCAATGTTTTCTTTGGCAGTTTCAGCAACTTGAATAAAGCCGACCGGCACTTCCATATTTTCATCAACGAAATCTTTGACTTCGGTGCCCCAAGGAATACCGGCTTTGGCTCTGGCGATTTCTGAATAGGGGTTGTAACTTTCGTCATTAAAGTATTTTGTAACACCAGCAAAGTCGTAAATCCTAAATGATTTTTTATTTATACGGGAATCAAGACGACTGCCGCGTCCGCGCATTTGCTGATACAAAATCGGGGAGCGAGTCGGCCGGACCATTATCAGATTTTCAACCATCGGCGCGTCAATGCCCGTGTCCATCATACCGACAGAAACGGCAATCGTTGGCAACTCTTCCAGCTTGAAGCGGCGAATAGCGCCTCGGGGGTCTTCGGTATCGGAAGTAATGACCTCGGCAAACCTACCTTTATATTCCGGCTTGGCTTGATTGAAATAATACGCCAACTGGGCGGCGTGGCGTTTGGTAACCGCATAGACAATGGCCTTACGCGGTTTATTTGGTTCTCGTTTTTCTTCTTCTGAGAAATAAGCTTGAACGACTTGTTCGTTTCTGGCCGGCACATTTATTTTTCTTTCCAAGTCTTCTGGACTGTAATCTTCACCATCAAAATTTACACCTTCAAGCGAAACTCGTGTATCAATTTGAACAATGTCGTATCCGGCAAGATATCCTTCTTTGATGCCGCTCCTGATGCTATAAGCAAAAGTAGGTTTGCCTTTTTGTTCCGTTTCGTCCCAACATCCGAAGAGTTTATAGGTGTTTCGGTCAACATATCCACTAGGTGTTGCGGTAAGACCAATACGAATAGCGTCAAAATGGGAAAGTACGGCATTGTAAGTGCCAAAAATAGCTCGATGGGACTCATCGGAAATAACGACATCAAAATAACCGCTCGTTAGTGAGGGAAGTTGAGAATATAATGTTTGCAATGTTGATATGACAATTTCTGATTCGTCTTTGGGCCGTCCGCCGTAAAGAAGTGTGGAGGAATGGTCCTTCAATATTTCATCAAATACTTCTTTTGTTTGAACACCAAGAGGAATGCGATCCACAAGAAAAAGAGCACGATTCGCAATGCCGGCATCAAAAAGCCGTTTGAGATAAAGCGCGATTGTGTCGGTCTTGCCGGTGCCCGTTGCCATAACCAGAAGCATTTTGCGTTTACCACCTTCAATGGTTTTATCCATAACTTGCATCGCTTCTTTCTGATAAGGACGAGGTGTGCGCCATTCACCGCCTTTAAAATATTTTTCCGGAATGGGAATAACTGATAAAGGTTTTTGTTCGAGTCGGAGGGTTTGGATTTTTTCAAGATCGCGCTGCGAGAAAAAAGTGGCGACTTTTTGCTCTGACCGGTTTTTATAGTCCCAAAAGTAGATTTCCTCACCATTTGATAGAAAAATAAAAGCAGCATTGATTGATTCGGCATATGAAAGGGCTTGTTGTTTGGCGGAAGCCGGATCAACCGAAAAACGTTTGGCTTCAATAACGGCAATAGCGCGCCCCCTCGAGTCTTTAAGAATGTAATCGGCGCGGCCGTTTTCTGAAGTCTCTTCTGTAGAAATCTGATTTTTATTTTCAATATCCCAATCGGCTTCGCGAAGTCTGCGGTCAATGAGAATACGCGCGTCGGTCTCGCGAAGAAATTTCCCTTTGGTAGTCGGCGTTGAGATAATTTCCTCTTTTTGTGGCTTATAGTTTGTCATATTTTTATTTATCATACGACACATTGCCTCGGGTTTGGATTTCTAGGATTTCAATAACTATCTTTGATTCAAAAATCTGGTAAATTATTCTGTAATCTGAAACTCTGATTTTTCTTAAATGCGAAAAATCACCCTGCATTTTTGAACCAAGATAAGGATTTGTTTCTAGCTCATCAATAACTTTCTCAATTCTTTGACTAATTTGACTCGGCATCTTATACAAAACCTTTTCCGCGCTTCTCCGCAAAAAAATAAAATATTTTCCGGGCATATTATTTGTTCTTTTTATTTTTTGCGGAATAACCTTTTTTGGACTTATCAGCAACAACAAAACTTCTTTCCCTGTCTAAATTTGCTTTTACTTCATCCCAAGTAGAATACTCTCCTCGGGCAAATTCTTCTTCCGATTTTTTTATTTGAGCGGCAAATTTGGGGTCGGATGCCAAAAACAAATCTTCCATAAGATTTTCGTATTCGTCAGCGGACATTACAGCAAGTTTTGGTTTGCCATTTTCAGTAAACACAAAGTGATTGCCAGTTTTTTGCGCCTTTTTGGCAATGTCAAAAATGTTGCTTCTGGCTTCAGTAATGGACATTATATTTTTCATTTTTATACCCATTTTGTTTTTTGTTATTTGTAATATGCGGACATTATAACGGACATCTAAAATTAAAGCAAATTTTTCTCTTTGAAACTGAAAAATTTGCTTTTGGTTATGATGATGTGGTCAATGATTTCAATACCCAAGATTTTACCGGATTCTACTAACTTTTTCGTAATGATTAAGTCATCTTCCGACGGTTCGGGGTCGCCAGATGGATGGTTGTGGGCAAAAATCACTGATGCCGCTTTGTTTTTGATTGCCTCGGCGAATACTTCGCGCGGATGGACAATACTAGCGTTTAGAGAGCCGATTGAAATTTCGGCGATTGAAAAATTTCTACTATTGATTGGAATGATGTAAAAATGCTCTTTGTGATAATCTTTGAGTTTGTTTTTGAGCAACCGATAAACTTTTTCGGGGTCATTAAGTTCTTTGCTTTTATAAGATGGCGTTTGAGTAGAAACTCTGCGGCCAACTTCAAAAACAGCTTTCAGTTGCGTAGCTTTTGCCAGACCAATTCCTTTAATTGCCGAGAGTTCTTCAATGCTTGCCCCCGATAACTTTTGGAAATCGCCAAATTGTGTCAGCAATTTTTGCGCTGTGACCGCAACCGATTCACCAGCAATGCCCCGCCCTAAAATAACCTGCAATAACTCTTGGGCAGATAATGCTTGCTCGCCAAATTTAACCAGCCGTTCGCGCGGTCGTTCTTCTTTTGGTAAATCGTGGATGGTAAATGACTGACTCATTTATACTTACATACTACCACTTTTTAGTATTTTTTATAATATTCAAAAAGGGCTTTGATGCCCAATAGATTGCCTTCCCACTCAATCGTTTCGTGGGTTTTTAGTTCTACGGTGATTGCCGGAATATTGATTGATGCCAGCCAACCTTCGGCATCGCCAGTCACTTCATAACTATCAAATGATTTGACTGACGGATAACCGGACGCTTCCGAATACGCATTCATAATGTTTAAGGTTTCTGGCAGAATACCATCTTTACATTCCGAAGCGTATACGGCATTGGCTTGACTATGCCAAAAAATCACAGCATCTGGATTATTTTTTAAAACAAAATCTCGGAGAGCCATTGCTTCTGGTTCGGAAAAAGGCGCTGTTCCAGCGCTCACGACATTTCCTTTCCATACGCCTTTTGGTTTCCATTTACAATCAAAATTTCGGTTGAGGTCAACTTTATTAGTATTGAATCGGCTTACGGCAAACACCCCATCGGGATTAATTGATGGAATTATTGTGATGGTCAAATTTTTGGGAATATCCTCCGGATTAGTTGAAAGATAGTCCATAAATTTATTAGCGAGCAGTACGCTGTTCCCTTCATAACCGCCGTGGATACCGCCGACAAAAAGAATTTTTCTTTCGCCATTGCCAAAGTAATAAGCAACGATGTCTCGCTTTTCAACGGACTTGCCAATTATTTCTTGTTTTGGTCCGAGATTATTATTTTTAGTCGGCAAGGTCTCCGATGACTTAAATAAGTTGACAAATCCAAACACGCCGATACCAAAGACGGCAAGCGCGATAACAATTGTAAGAGTCGGTTTAATTGGCGTAGTATTTAATTAGCGCGTCAATGCCCGCTTTATTTTTTGTCCATTCGGTATCCTTATGGTTGGAAAGAAGCACGCTGATTGCCGGGATATTATTTTTGGCGAGCCAGTTGACCATATCGCCGGTAATTTCATAAAAATCAAAATCCTCGTAGGCCTTATACCCCGAGGCATCGGCATAAGTTTTTGTCAGAGCGCGCGTTTCGGCTGAAATACTATTGTGACAATTTGAAGCGTAGACACCGCCAGCGGCGCTGTAGAAAACAACAACGGCGGCCAGCTTGTTTGTTTCAACATAATTTTTAATCGCTCGGCTCTCCGGTTCGGAAAATACTTCGCTTCCGCCACTAACGGCCTTATTTTGCCAAGTGCCGGAGGATTGCCAGTCGCAATCAAAATTTCGGTTGAGGTCTACATTACGGCCATTGAATCGCGCGGCCGTCAAAAGCGCGGAGTCCAAAGAAATATCAGGCGGTGAAAAACGGGCCGTGGTAGATGCTGTTACTTTCGCTAGACCATCAGGATTCAAAACCGGAATAATCGTTACCCGCACATTTGCGGGAATAGTGCTAGACGCCTTTTCTAAATAATCCATTAATTCGTAAGCAATAAGAGCTGTGTTCCACGAATAGCCGCCGTGTATGCCCCCGACAAAAAGAAGTTCCGTATTGCCAGTACCAAAGTGATAAGCGATAATTTCGCGCTTCTCAACAGACGCGCCGATAATTGTTCTACTTTTATCTTCTTGTTTTGTTTCTATTGTGCTGGTGGCGATTCCATTATCTTTTGTTAAGTTCACATCATTATCAGATGAATTTTGGATAAGCAAATACATACCGAGACCGATAACAATAATGACTAAAATTATGATAATTAAGTTTTTCATAGTGATTTTAGCATAGCATGATTTTTGTTTTAGTCAAAAAGATTAACAAGATAGGCGTCAATGTCGCGCTGGTCCATATCGTAAAAATTTAGTTTATTGTTGTGTAAATAAGTGGCAAGTTTTATTCCAACGAAGCGCCAATGCCACGGCTCGTAGACATAGTAAGCGTTGCCTTTTGGATAAGACATTTCAAAACCATAAAGATGAGCGTTGGCAAGAAGCCATTGGTGGGCCTTAGTGTTTTCAAAACCATCAAGTTGGCCGCCAAGTCCGATGGTGATAAAGTCCAGCGCCGTTCCGAGTTGGTGTTCCGAATATCCTTGGTCTGCGGAAAATGAATTGGCGGTGCCGGCGCCGTAGACGACAGAATACGAAGATTTAAGCGATTGTTGTTGGAAAAAAGATCGGTAAGCGGACTTCACATAAAGTTCTGCGCCGTTGGCTTTTGCCGCATCCAGCAGCATTTTTAGAGACGGCAATGTTTCTGTTAAAAATTGTTCGGGGCGGGACTCGCTGTAAAGATATTGCGTTGGGATGTTGGTTAGATGCGCCGGCACATAATTCTCGTTCAGGAAATAAACTTTGGAGTATTTTTTAAGCAGTTCCGGGTCGGTTTGCGAAAGTTTTTGGAGCGTGTTGACTTGTCCGGAAATAGAGCCGACGGTTTGTTCAACGCCTCCGACTTGGGTTTTGACCGATTCAACATTTTGCTGAGTGCTTGTGAGGGTGTTGGAAAGTCCGATGGTCTGCGAACGAAGGTCGGTAAGATTTAGCGAGAGTTCATTGGTGTTTCGCGCCAGCGCCTCGGTGGTAGACGCCAATTCTGTTTTAAGAATGCCGATATTTTCTGTTAATGAAGAAATTCTAAAAAAAGCATAGACAAGAAAACCGCCAAGCAAGACAAAAAGAATACCGGCAGGGATTATATTCGGCAAGTATTTTTTAATATCCCTTGGCTTCATATGCTAAATTGTATCACAAAAATAACAGACATTGGCATTTGACGGATGTCTGACATCTGTAATTTATTACAACGCCGATAACAATCATCACCAATCCCAATAATTGTCCCCCGGGGCTGTCATCATACTCGCCATACACAAACAGAAAAACACCTATTATTAAAGCCAGTGTAATTGAAATCGCAAATATAATTTTTTTCAACATAAAATTTTTCTGTTTTTCCGCCTTTACCTTTGCAAAAAAACCGCTCTGTCATATTATTTTCCACTACAACTTTTTCTATTACCGATTCCCTTTTGCCCGATTGTGGGTCTTGCACAACATCTCACAATTTTTCGCTAAAGTAGCACCACCCTTACTCCACGCTGATACATGATCTGCTTCCATTTCACCAAAACTCCAAATCTTATCCTTATTAGCGTCGTGTCCAACTGCACAAAGTGAACAATTTGATTTCTTTTTAGTTTCAGCTTCGCGAGTCTGCTTTTCATAAACAGCTCTTTTAGTTGGTTCGTCAAAAATACGAATATTAAGCAATTTTGTGTCGTTATTACCTCCCAAAATAAATTCAAAAATCCCTTTTTTATCCTTAACAAAAAAGTCGCCATAGAGCTTGCGTACCTCGACTGATACTTTGGCCGGACTGAATTTCTTTGTGTGATGTTCCTCATACAGTCGTCCCCACTCAAGCCCGCACATCTCGCTTTCCACATCAGTAAATACACTAGAGATCCAATCAATCACACTGTTGAAATAATTTTTTAACCCATTGATATTTTTGTCGTTGCGATGAAGACTCATGTAATCATCGATATTTCCCTTGCTCGCCCAGTCTAAAGCCCTTTCAAAAAATGCCTGTCGGTTTGCGCTGCCCTTTATATACACGCTCCATTTTTGGATATTGGAGTTTTGGCTATTACTAAACTCTTCTTTGCCGAGCGTAACAAATGGTCCGGAATAGATTGCATTTAACAATTCTTGGGGGACGAGCGGAACTCCGGCAATATTGATTGTCCTAAACCACTCTTTTATCTGGCTTTCTGTCCCTTCGCATTCATAAATAAGCAGTTTTGTTTCCAAAATCTTGGTTTTCTTATCTTTTGCCATACCGCCAAAATATTGCTCCATACCATTTTGATCTTTGATGGCAAATTTGTCTGTCACAAAACGACCAACACTAGTGATGCGCTGTTGCCCATCCAAAACTTCCAGATTGTTTTCAGAAACCTGATTAAAATAAATCAAACCTATTGGGTAACCCTTGAGTAGTGAGTCAATAACAGCCATCTCTCTTTTTCCGCTGTCAGACGCATAAATATAATTTCGTTGATACTCCGGCTGAATAGTGAGCTTGCCAGACAAACCGAATAGCCCTTTGCCCTCAAGCTCGTTATAGACGAACCCGTCGCAAATATCTTTAACAGTAATATTGGTTTTTAAAATTGGATTCATATTATCTTTTTATTTAATTTTAATTGCTTCGCATTTTTGCCGGTAATAACTTTCCTGCCTGTTTTTTCTTCAATATCTTTCCTAGCGTTTCCTGCCACACTCCCGCCTTCTCTTGCCACTTTTTTATTTTCATCTAAATTTTTCGGCTCGCGTTTTTGCGAAATTTCAGTGGTGGCAGTTTCGGCAAGCATATTTAAAACTAATTCCAAATTAGTCATATTATCGCGTAAGTTTTTCTTTTTCAAATCTTTTATTTTTTTATATTCTCTTGTCGTGAGTCCTGTCCATGCTTTAGTAATTTCGTCAGTTAATATGGCAAATTCCAAACCTTCCTTTACTCCTCGCGTTTCCCATTCATCAGTCAATGCTTTTCTGATTTCAATACTTTTTAATCTCTGATTGATCCATTCTCGACTATAACCTTTTTGTAAATAAGTTTTCAAAGCGCGATTGATTGCCAACTCTGGATCAGCGGTTTCCTCTAATCTTTCATAACCAACGCGCGCCAGCCAAAGCTTAAAAGGCTCGGCTTTTGGCGACGGCACGGATTGAATAAGACGAAGTAAGGTTTCCGTATCAGCCGTGTCTGTTAAGCGCATTTTACCGTCTGGGGCGACCATTTTCAAACCGTGACATTTTGTCACGGTTTCATTCCCACCTTCTTTAAGAAGTCGTTCCTTGAGTTTGCGCCAATAAGCAACAGGGTCAACGCTGCCAGTTAAAACTCTGATCACATCAGAAACCGAAAAATACCAAAGCTCTTTTTCCTCATCCCAGACCCGCCTAATCTGTTTCCCCTCAAAAATCGCTATTTTTTTTGATTTTGCGTTTTTCATATCATTTTTTGCTTAAAATGGACTCAATTTTGACAGAGTGGTATCATTAGTCTTCAGAAAGTTTTGCTTTTAAAGAATAAACCTCTTGTGCATAATTTAAAGTAGTAATAATCTTTTTTGATAGATCCTCTCTTTGTTCCCATTGCTGTTCTTCGCTGGGAATCTTAATTTCTTTACCTGTTCCAAAAGAATTATCAAAAGTAATAACTACCGAAATAGGATATGGCGTATCAATCGCTTTATAGAGTTTTCTTGCTGTAAAGATAATTTGGCAAAGTTGCAAGTTTTTTTTATGAAGATCTTCAAACTCTTCTTTTGCATTTAACCGTTTATTAAGCTCAAGCAGCAACAAGTCAATTTCTTCTATCACTTTTTTAGGGTTTAATTTTTTCATACTATTTCTTATGTTTAATAAATAATCTCTTGTAAACTTCTTTTCCATTTAAGTAAGATCCTCTGCCATAAATTTTATTTGCGTCTTGGTCTACACCACGATTTGAGCCTAAAATCTCGAATTGATTTCGTGAAGTCTGCCATGATCTAGGTTAGTGAACCAGCGAACACCCTGCACTCTAGTGATATAGACTTTTTTGCCGATTTCGTTTGTTTTAATTTCGCGAACCTGATCTAAATTAACAATGGCTTCTGGAATCTCATAAAACATTGCACCAGCATTAACTTTATAATTATTACCTAACCAAATTTTGTTCTCTTTAAGTAATGGGAAAACTTCTTTATAGGTGATTGCGTTTAGGTTACCGATTATTAAAAACTTTTTATCATAATCAACAAGTTGTTTTAGATACTCTCGAAACAAGCTGAACGGTGGATTAGTTACCACAATGTCGGATTGCTTCAAAAGATTTATACACTCATCGCTACGGAAGTCGCCGTCGTCTTCTAGCGGTGTCCACTCGTTATGCTTATTTGCTTTTAACTGCTTGGCAATATCTTTCAAGTTAAACTCGCCGTCGCGGTCTACGTCATGCACCTCGTTGATAATGAACTTGTTGGCATTTATCTTAGGACGGCCTTTTGATTTTGTGAGAGTTTTATCATCGCCAAATAACCCTAGTTGCGTGTTGGCTACGGGGGAGGGTTTGTAGCTAGTGGTGATAAGCTGTTTCAATCCAAGTTTGTTGAAATTAAGCACGAAATAACGAAAAAAATTACTTTCAAACGGATCGTCGCAGTTGCAATATACTACCTTGCCGCGAAATACATCTGGGTTGTATTCTAAATACGCTTCAATCTCTTTTTGAATATCGCCGTACTGGGTATAAAACTCGTCGTTCTTTACCCGTTTTGCGTTTGTAAGATTTTTATTTGCCATAAAATTATTTAAACAATTCTGTCGTCGGCATGTCCTTCCAGAGGCGAGCAGGCGAGTTTCTAATGTGTTCACGCTTGATTAAATATTATCATATTTATTCAATAATTAAATTCTTGATAATTTTTATCATCTTACTTTCTTTTATTGCTCTTGTCCAAAAGTTTTTTAACCTCGCGGTCAAAGTCGGAAATATAATTTTTATCCTGTCCTATTCTAAATTTTTCATATTCTTTAAGAACTAAAGTTTCGGCTACTTCGTGACTTATTTTCCCCGCATTCGTCAAAATTTCATACTCGCTAAATAAAATACCGAGCGCTAAATCTTGAACCATACTTCATGCGATTGCTATCCAGCGCGTAACCCTTATGGATATAACTCTTCAAAATCCCCGTCGCCCATTGATGAAATTGCGCGCCCCGTTCGGAACTCATGCGATAACCAACGGCGATAATGACTTCAAGAGAATAGATCTTCGTTTGATATTCTTTCCCATCCGGGGCAGTTGTCAAGAAATCCTTGACAACTGCCTTTTCCGACACCTCTCTTTCTCTGAAAATATTATTTAAATGCAAGCTGATATTTTGTTTTGTCGTATCAAAAAGCTCCGCCATTTTCTTTTGCGTCAGCCAAATATTTTCCTCCGCAAACAGAACCTCAATATTCACCGAGCCGTCCGGCGATTGATAAAAAGCAATTTGGTTGTCAGGTATTTTTTTATTTTTTGAATGTTTTTTCATGATTTCTATTTAAATAATTCTGCCGTCGGCCATCGCCTTTCGGCTAACATTAGAACAAAACAGCACTGGGCTCCGAACGCTGAATGAAATCCGAACTTTTTTTAGCGAAAACCCGAACACTGAATTTTGAAAAACTTTTAAGCTCGGGCGGGCAAAAAGGAAGGGGGTTGGGGGGAAGAAATTTTTGCCCGCCCTCGCTTCTTGCCCCGTAGCATCCCGTAAAAACGGGATTGCTTCTGGGGTTCCGCCGCCACCGAATTTCGTATTTCGTTTTGCGAAATGCGCCGCCCCAATTATATTTTATTTATGTTCTTCGTTATCATAATGAGTCGTCTAGGATTTCAACTTGAAATATTTTAGGATCATTCCATGTTTCGCTAGTTCTGTACAATGTCCACAAGTATTTTCCGTCCCAGGCCAAAGCCCAAGGATCCTTGGCAGCCGGATATATTTCACCAACCAGTTCGCCTTCCTTTGTGATTTTGCATAACCCTTTACGACAACCTGCATAAACCCAGAAATAACCATCGGCATAGGTAATAGAACCACCGGGAGTAAAAAAAGGAATATTCCCGACAACTTTTCCACTTTTGTCCAAGGTCCATATTTTATCGCCGGTTCTGCTTACTAAATAAAGAAACTCACCATCAGAAGTCAAGCCGGCAGTCCCGCCTTTTTCTGCATCAGGAATATCAAAGCTATCAACCATTACAATAAAATCTCCTGGTTTTGCATTTTCTTTTAATTTAAACTTAAAAATCTTTTTTAAGCTACCATCATTAATATAAAAATATTCTCCGTCATAAGCTAAACCGCGCGGGCTAATAATGTCGTTATTCCCGAATCTTTCTACAACTTCAGTATTTGGATTAATTTTAATAAAATCAAGATCTTCTCCAACTTCACCATGCCCTAAACTAAATCTATAAAGATACCCATCAGCATATGCCAACGACCATCCGAAGTAAAGATCCTTCCCAATCTTTTTAATTACCTTGCGTGTTTCATCTTCTTCGGCATAAATATATGGGAATTTGTCTCCTTCATCACCAGGAATATAATTAAGTTCAAAATTCTTAATGTCTTGGTAATCAAAAACGGGGGGTTGTTTGCCACTGACTATTTGATTATTGTTGAGCGTACTCTTTACACTAGCATCAATAGCGAAAAGATTTTTCCCCACATTTTGGAACTTATTGTCCTCAATAATAATCTGCGATTCCATACCTGCACTAATTGTAAACTCTGGATCGTCTGTTTTCAAAACGCGATAATTTTCAAAAAAATTATTTTTAACTATCCCAGTGCTCTTCTCAAAATGCACTCCGTGATGACCACCTTTGAAATAATTGTTTGAGATAACGGCATCTTTATTGTATTGTTCAAGCGCAATATCATGATAAGCATTGCCGTAAAGTGTATTATTTTTAATAATAGGGGTTGAACGTTCTGCGTATAATCCTTCAGAATTTATCCAACGTATAATAGAATTAGTGACGGATACAGAAGAATCAAATTGTGTAATCGCTATTTCAGCAAATTCAACGATGACATAATCAAAAACGGATTTCTTGGAATTGAAAACGGTTATTCCCATCCAATCTCCATTTATAGGATCTGGGGCATCGGAAGTAAACCAAATTTGTTTTTCAAAAGTTCCTTTTGCTATTATTGTTCCACGAACGAACAAGCCTGCTCTTTCAAAAGTTTTATAATTTCTATCATGCTTGAATTTTATAATTGTCCCAGGAAGTATCGTTAAAGTAGCTTCCTCTAAAACATTTACACTGCAAGTAACACGAACTTCCCCTTCCCAAGTTTCATCTCTAGTTAGGTCTCCACATTTTTCATTTCCAATAATTTTTCCGCCAAAATTTTCATAAATAAAAAATCCTCCAATGAAAAAACTCAAAACTAGCGGAATGATTAAATTTTTTTTCATAGTATTTATTTAAACAATTCTGCCGTCGACCATCGCCTTTCGGCTAACATTGGAACAAAACAGCACTGGACTCCGGTGGTAGGACTCGAACCTACAACCAAGCGATTAACAGTCGCTTGCTCTACCTTTGAGCTACACCGGAATATATTTCCAAACGAATTATCTTCCACCAAGATAATAGCAGATTTTTTTGGAAAAGAAAAACCCCGGACCGATGACGGCGCGAGGTTGCTGGTTGATTCGCGAAAGTCGCTATTGCTTGATGTCGCCAACCCAAATCCAAACTTCGGGCTGATCGGCAGAGAAAAGAAGTTTTGCGCGAGCCATCACCATCCAGCCACTCCCGTTTCTTACAGGTAATAACGACATAACCTGAATGTGACAGTCGGACTCGAGATAGAGTCCTGTTTCGGAACAATGAATGGATTCTCCGAATCCAGATATTTTGTAACACCCCGCCTTGCAAGTCGTGCGAGAATATTGACCGAGGAGATACTCAAATTCTGCGGCTCTGTTTGTGACAGCCATAATTTCCTCCTTTCTTTTTTGGGAACTCTTTGATTAGCTTAACTTAAATTATTTTCCTGTCAAACAAAATCAGTTTGAGATAAGGTTATTTCTTGACCTGTTTGAATTTCGCCACGCAAAAGTCTTTCGGCAATCAGTGCTTCCACTTTGTCTTGAATAGCGCGATTAAGTGGTCGCGCGCCGAATTGCGGGTCGGCGCCGAATTGGACAAGATAATCCACCAACGCATCATTGATTGTTAAATTCACACCTTTCTCGCGAAGTCGTCCGCTAAGTTTTTCAAGCATCAGTTTGGCGACTTGACGCAAATTATCACCAGTAATCGGTCGGAATAAAATTACTCCATCAAAGCGGTTTAGTAATTCTGGTTTGAGCGTTCCCTGTCCAACTAACAGGTCAATTAATTCGCTTTTGTGGGTTTGTAAATCGCCGCCCGTTTTGACAAATTCCCAAATTTTATCGGCGCCGGCATTGGAGGTGGCAATAATTAAAAGATTGCGCAAATTAACTTGCTTGCCCGACATATCGGAAAAGAAACCTTCATCTAAAATCTGGAGAAATAAATCTAAAACTTCCTTGTCAGCTTTTTCAAATTCATCTAAAAGCAAAACACCATAAGGATTTTCTCTTACCAATGAAGAAAGCACCCCGGGCCGACCGCGCTCAAAAGAGCCGATAAGTTTGTCCATAGAATTAGTCCCTTTATATTCCGACATATCCAAACGCAAAATTTTCTTTTCATCACCAAAAAATGCCTCCGCCAGGGCTTTGGCGGTCTCGGTCTTGCCGACGCCGGTGGGGCCGAGGAATAAGAAAGAACCAAGTGGCCGATTAGGATTTTGAATGCCCGAGCGCGCTCGGCGCGCCGTTGTCGCCACCGCTTTCAACGCCTCACTTTGACCAACGACCCTTTTTTGTAAAATCGCTTCCAGATTTAAAAGTTTTTCTCGTTCGGCTGGCGCCACGGCGCCGGTGGGAATACCGGTTTTGGTTTGGATTAATACCATCACTTCATTTTTGCCGATAACTTTGAAATTTTGCGCTTTGGCTTGAGGCACAATTTCTGTCAGCAAATCTATGGCCTTATCCGGTGTCGCTTCATCAGAAAAATAACGCAACGCGCCGTCGGCGATTGCTTCAATCGCCGGATAAGTGAAAAACAGATTATACATTCCTTCAACCTTTACCACCCCATCTTCCAAAAGACCAATGATGTTTTCGCGGTCGCCGCTTTTTATCAACACTTTTTCAAACCGCCGCGAGAGCCCGCTGTTTGATTCAATTACTTTATGAAAACCGCCGGGGGCGGCGACCGCGATGACCTGTAAATTCGGCGAAGCGAGATAAGCGTCCATTAAACTTGGCAAATCGGAACCAATAGTTGCGGCGCTCTCAATAAATTCCGGCAAATTGCCAATGACAAGAATAATATTGCCGGCTTTGGCGGTTTCAGCGAGCAATTTTAACAATTCGGTTTCAAAAGTCGCTTTATCGGCATTGGTGGCAATAAAATAATTTTGGTCAAAAAGCATCATTCTTTTGCTCTCAATGACGGGCAAAGCGGTGCCAAGGCTAATCATTTTCGCCAACCGATAAACAACATCCATCGCTCCCCCGCCCGGCTCGCCGACAATAAGCGCATTGGCCTCTTTGGCGCGAGAAAGAATTGTTTCCACCCCCTCTATTTCTTTTTGTAAATAGGTTTTGGAAAATTCTCCACCTACTTCGCTGTGAACGATATCGCTGGCATATTTTTCCAAAGTCCAAGCCCCGCCGTAAGCCAAGTCCTTGCCGAGTCCAGGCACTCTACCTAACGCATCGCGGCTCCACCAGCGCTCGTGGCGTCGCGCCACTCGCGTTTCTCTAACCAGCCACAGCGCCGCGCCAAGCAAATCCTTTTCCTGAATACCACGGGCAAATAAAAAGTCGGCGAATTCTTTATCCTGTTTGAATAAAATTTCCGCTAAATCAGCCAAGGTAATGCCGTATTCTGAATCAAAAGATTGGAAATTAAATTTATCGGTTGATGGTTTTAATTGGCGATTTTGAATAAACTCCCCGATTGCTTTTTCGTCTATACCCAACCGCGCTAAAATTTTTTTGCCGGGCGGTGAGATAATAAAGCCGAGAGTGATATCGCTTTCCGGCGAGTGATACAAGACCTGCGCCGCTTCAAAACTAATCGGTTCTTTGCCGGCCATTCCAATTCCCCGTTCTAAAATTATCGCGTCCAACGACCTGAAATAAAAAGATGAATGAAATGTTTCCAGCATAAAAATAATAATTACAACAGAGGCCAACAGACAAAACGCGCCGGCAATAGTTGGAATGAAAGACAAAGTCGCCAATCCAGTGATGTGCGCCATTAAAGGCAAGAGCAAAAGAAAAAGAATTGGTGTAAGAATGTTCAAAAGCCGCCCGCGAGTTTTGTGAGAAATCAAGTCCTCTAGCAAAAGCGCCGGATAATAATTGCTAATTAATTTTTTAATTTCCAAATAAGTCATAGTAAATAAAAAAGTTGGCTAAATCCGAAGACGATTAGGAAAATAACTAGAGCGGGCAGAATAAGCCAGAGAAGAAAAGCTGTCGCGCCAATGAAAATAATAAAAATAGTAAAAATAATACCGGCGATGATAATTACCGAGCGTACGAGAGAGCCGATTAAACGCATCAATAAATTGATAATAATCGCGCCGCCCCAGTCCTCAAATTTCAAACTGCCTTTTTTTCTTTCCTCTTCCATTCGCTTGAACGGCGAAAACAAAGTTCGCAAAAGCAAACCAATGGAAAACATATGGAAGAAAAACCAAATAAAATTGCCGACAATTCGCCACCAATCGGCAAGCGCTTCGCTGTAATGCCAAATCAAATATCTTGTTAATAAAATCAGAGCTTTCATTAGGGGAAATTATACCATAAATTAAGTTGACAACTAATTATTTGGTAGTAGTATCTTTGAAAGAAACCAAAAAAACAGAAAGGTAATGTATTATGGACGCAATAAATCTGACAGCACAAGACCTTGTGGAGCACGGCCTATTTCCTAAAGATGGTATCAAGCAAGGTGACTTGATACATCTGAAGGTTGTCGGTCCAGGACAAGTGAGCGATGGTATAACATTCATCGGAAAGATCGGAAAGATAGATATTGGTGTAGTTGTGATGAATGAGAATTTTCGTCTCCAGAACATCCCATGGAAAGATATCCTTGAAATTTGGCCAATTGTCGTTCGCTCTTAATCACCCTCTCGTCATCGAGACACTTCGCACGGGAGTGTCTCTTTTTGTTATACACACCCCGCGTTGACAATTTATTATAATTTGCTAAACTAATCCAACAAAGGGCTTCGGCCTCGCCTCCGCGAAAGCGGGGGCAAACTATTTTATGGTTAATCTATAAGCACTTTTTTCAATGCGGTTTTTAATTGCTCAAATGAATCTTCGTCAAGAGTAGTTATTTTTCGAACCAGGCGTTTTGTATCAATTAAGCGAGCTTGCGATAGAACGGCGGTAGCATCTCTGTCCTCGACTTTCCCGATGTAAAAATAAAACTTTCCCTCCTTCTTTTTTCCAATAAGAGCAACACCAAAAAATAAATTCTCATTGAATCCGCGAATTACCAATATCGGCCGATCAAAATTTTTACCGGTACCATCTTGTTCGAAACCAATATTAGTACCTATTGAACACCACCAGATTTCCCTTGAGTGGCAAAATTTAGCCAATTCTTGTTTGTTGATAAACTTTTTCTTTTCATTCCACTTGTCAAAATCTTTTTGCATGATTATTATTTTATCATATTTCTAGTCGTCATTTTTAAACTTGTAGAAAACTTTGTTGCCGTAGCGAAGGTCAATGTAATCAAGGATGCCGCCGCTAGCCAGAACTTTTTTGAGATTGTCGGAGCGGAAAATTGTTTCTAGATTTTTTAGGATTATTGATAAATCGTCAGTGGAATTAATAATTAACCGACCGCCGTTTTTCAATTGGATTTGATATTCATCAGCGCCGGCCTCTAATCCGGTCGGTGTTAAGTCAAGCGGTGTTAAAAAATCAAGGAAAAAAGTGATGCGATGAAATTCGTCTACCGGCAAGAAATTTTTACCAATAATCGGTGAGGTGCTGGCAAGCGAGCCGGTAAATTTTAAGAAAATGTTGTCAGAAAAAACCGGCGCTGGCGAGAAAATCAAGCCGTCTTTGTCAAGATAAAAACAATCAGTGGAATGGACTGATTGACACCACAAGGCAAACGGGGCGCGTTCCTCTACCAACAAACTCAAGGTCTGCCAGTTTTCCAAATTGCCGCGGACACTTTTAATTGCCGGAAAAATAGCGGCTAATGTTTTCTGAAGTTTTTTTTCTGGGTAGAGAAAAATGTTGCTTTTGGCGAACAAACCAAAATAGGAATCGGTAAGAATATCTTTCACTTCTGCCAAAATGTCATCGGAAGCAATCAGCGAATTGCCAGAAATGGTAATTTCGTTAATAACAATAAATGGTCGGCTTAAAAACCAAGAAAGAGAAAATAGCGCGACGGCGAAAATGACCAAAATCAAAATACCAATTATCAACTGCGCTCGCCGGCGGCGAACAGCTAAATTATTCGGTCGCTTGGTTTTATAAAATTGATTCTTTGCCGACATATTTTTGGAGCATTTTTGGTATTAGAATAGAACCATCGGCTTGCTGATTATTTTCAATTAAAGCAATAATTGGGCGGGGTGTCGGCAAAGCAGTGCCGTTTAGCGAGTGGGCAAATTGCACTTTGTTTTCGGAATCTTTATAGCGAATGTTAAGCCGACGGGTTTGAAAATCATGAAAATAAGAAATGGAATGGGTCTCGCGATATTTACCGTCAGCCGGTTGCCATGCCTCAAGGTCATATTTTTTTACTTGACCTAATCCCAAATCACCGGCGCAATTAACTACCACCCGATAAGGAATTTTTAGCAACTGCATAATTTCTTCGGCATTAGCCGTTAATTCTTCGTGATATTTAACCGATTCAATATGACTGGCCTCGCAAATAATTACCTGCTCCATTTTATAAAATTCATGGACGCGAAATAGTCCTTTGGTGTCTTTGCCGTGACTGCCGGCTTCACGGCGAAAACAAGGCGAGAAAGCGATAATTTTTTGTGGCAATTTTTCTTTAGGAATAATAGTGTCCATAAAATAACCCATTACGCCAACTTCAGCCGTGCCAGCCAAAAAATCGCCATCCTGGGTTTTATATAAGTCCTCTTCGCTT
>Ga0209541_10006657_pt1 | contig 19616 bp, 20 predicted proteins | sample RifCSPlowO2_01_FD_184027 | JGI IMG/M metagenome (GOLD analysis project Ga0209541, IMG submission 184027) | Groundwater microbial communities from Rifle, Colorado - Rifle CSP2_plank lowO2_0.1 (SPAdes) (version 2) | ecosystem: Environmental > Aquatic > Deep subsurface > Groundwater | place... | reverse complement strand
TGCAGGAGAAATGTCTTCAGGTTTTTCGACGATGCGAAAGGGCTCCCCTTTCACAAGGGTCTCATGTGAATGAAAGCCCCACGAAACGCCGATCGCCCCGACCCCGGCAGCTTTTGCTTCGTGCATGTCGCCCAGTGTGTCGGTGATAAAGACACATTCCGGCGCAGTAACTCCGTATTTTTCGAAGACCATTTTTATCTTCTCGTGCTTCGAGGTATGGACGTCGGCACCCATTACCTCGGAAAAGTACCGGCCGATGTGGTGCTTTTCGAGGAATCCCTGTATCGGGCTGGTGATCGTCGAAGAAATGATGATGAGTACGTAGGAGTGTGAAAGTGACTCAACCACTTCGCGCATGCCGGAAAAAAGCTGTGCGCGTTCTTCGAACGCAGGCGTAAATATGCTGAACCAGTCGAGGTCGTGATGGCACCCCGGGCCGTGGTTTTCTGAAAGATATACGTCGTGCTTCTGATGCACGTTGCCCTCAAAAAGTCTGCGATACTCTGTATCGGTAATATGCTCGCACAGCGTCCGCGCCGTACACAACGCAACACCGTACGAGTCCGCGATAACCCCGTCGAAATCGAAGAGCACGAATTTTCTGTTCTGCATTCGGTGCAGTATAGCAATTAGGAATTCCTCAATTCCAAGCGAGGTGGCGTGTGCGCGCCGAGGGACTTGCGCATTTCTCTCCTCAAGCGAGCGGGCGTGTGTTATTGCGCGGTGTCTCGCAGGCCGACGGGCCGAGAGGCAGCGCTGCGGCAGTAGCCGCAGATAGCGACCGCGCAAAATACACGTCCGCGAGCGCTATTGTGTGACCGTGAAATTAATCACGTTCGTCGAACCGACACTATTGGTGACGTAGATAGGATAGACTCCAGGCACGACTTGTGTTGCGGGAGCGCCACAGGTGTATCCCGACTGAATGAAATCACACGGCGAGACCCATGCGGGAATGGTGAATGAGATAGTGTTGCCGTTACTCGAAAGATTTTTTGTACCGCCAACGCCGAAGTGGACATCGTTGCCGTACGAGGTAAATCCGTTACCGTAGAGCGTGACGTACGTGCCCACCCGCGCGGAGCTCGGATTAATGTAGGTCAGCGAGAGTGCGCCCGTTCCGCCTCCCGCGGTGACGTTCACTGTTGCGCTTGCAATGTTCGAGCCGCCCGGACCAGTCACCGTGAATATTGGCGTGTATGCGCCAATGCTGTTGTACGTGTGTGTGAACGTGACGGTCTGTTGTCCGGAGACGTAGGTAGATTGAGGGGCGGCCGCCGCATAGGCGTAGAGAGTTTCGTCTCCCCAGCGCACGGATGTCGTGACGTAGGTGCCGTAGGGTGCGTTTAGCGTCAGCGTCCACGTGCCCTGCGTGCCGGTCGAAAGAGATGTCGGCCCGGTGACGCTCGCGACTACCGGAGCGCTGCCACCGCTGCCGGACGATGTCACAGTGAAGTTTTGCGTGTTGCTCACCTGTCCCTGCGCGTTCCTGACAGAAACCGGATACGTACCGGCAACGACCTGCTGACCGTAACCAGTGACCTGGAATGGAACCGTGAAGACGATAGAGTTGCCGTTGAACGATGAGACGTTAGGGATAGATACGCTGCCGAAATAAACCGTGTTGTTCGAGGTCGAGAATCCGTTGCCGTAGACGGTCACCGTCGTGCCGACCGCGCCGGACATCGGACTAAGCGACGTGATGTTGACCTGGGTGCACGGGTAGAAGTACCCCCATCCGCACTGGCTCGTGCTCCCGGTCACGTTGAAGGAAAGAGAATTCGACGCGCCGCGAGGAGTAGTGACGGACACCGGATAAGAACCGGTCTGCACATTTGGTACCGTGAATGTGAAGGAGGTCTGGGTCGCGTTGATAGCAGGAACGATGGAGGTCGCTCCGAAACGAACGCTCGTGGTGAATATGTCGAAGTTCGCGCCGTAGACAGTAACAGATGTTCCCTGCCCGCCGCTCGTTACCGAGAGCGAGTTGATGACCGGAGAAAGTCCCCATGGGCTCATCGGCGGATTCTGATACGTCGGATACGTATAGCTAGGCGTCGTGTAGGTCGGGGTCGTGTAGATCGGCGTGGTGTAACTCGGGGGCGTGTACGGGTAGTTGCCTGCCTGGCCGGTAGGCAGGTAGGGGGAGACATTGCTGCCGTAGTTGAAGTAGTTTTGCAGATAACCGTCACCGAGAGAGCCGCACGAGCGGGATTGAATAGCGGAACGTGTCTGTCCGTCGACGAAGCCGGTCGTCGGAATTCCAGCGGACTGTTGGAAATTGCGTACGGCCTGCACTGTTGCGTTGCCGAAGTAACCCGTGACCATCCAGCTGCCGCCTCCCGGATAATTCTGGCTCACGAGAAACTGCTGAAGCTTGGTCACTTCGCTCCCGCGAGAGCCGAAAGAAAGGTCGCTCGAAAGGACGACACAGCCTGCCTGACCGGCAGGCGGGTTCGTACCGTATGAATAATTCGGATAATACACTTGGGCCGAGACCGCGCCCCCAATGAGGAGTGCTACGACGGCTGGAATAAGTGCTAATTTCTTCATATTATGGCTTAAAATATAGGTTACTACGAACGACCGTTGGTGATAATGCCCTATGTATGCATCAAGAACATAGGTGTTGTCAAGCGACCGAGCGTTGAGCGAGAGAGTACTGAGCGCAGAAGCGCGAACGTGCGGCCGAATGTACCTATTGTAGTGCCCGGACGGGTCTCCACTTAACCTGGTCGGTCAAAAGCAGCGTCCCGAGAATGAACGGGACAAGTGATGCAATTTGCCACACCGTTGGCGTCTGGCTCAGCATGACCCAGGCAAGAGCGAGGGTGACGAGCGGAGAAATGCTTGCAAGAGCCGTGCCTTTCGTGACAGAGATCCTGTGTATCGCCTCGAGCCAAAAAAGTTTCGAGAATCCAAGCAGCAGGATGCCGTTGAGAATTAAAAGCGGGAGCGCGGCAAGCACATCACGAGCGGATGCATGGGCGCCAAAAAAATATGTGAGCAAAAATATCCCCGGCAACGAAAGGGCGCTTCGCAAGAACATTATTGTTTCGCTGGATGCGATCTCCCGCGCCTTTTGTTGGAAAAAATTCCCAATTGGCGCAAACACACACATGACAAGAATGAGCAGGTCTCCAAGATGCATTCCGGAAAAATCCCGCCCGAGTACGATTATGGCTCCCATGACCATTAAAATTGCACCGAGGGCGTAGTCGAAGGAAAAGCGTTCTCCTTTAAATACGCGGAAAAACAAAAAGGAGGTAAAAACCTCGAAAAGAACGATGATGGCTACGTTACCGGGCGTAGTTGTTTCGAGGGCAATAAAATATAAACTATACGTCACTACGCCGATGATCAACGCTATCAAAAACGCATACTTCCAGAGCAGGGCATTTCGCAGCTCTTTCCATCGTCCCCTATAATTCACAACAACGAGGAAGAAGATCGTCGCAAAGAGCGTGCTCCAGAAAAGTGATACGAGGCTCGGCACTGCGGCATAGGACAGAACAACGACGATCGGGAGGAAGCCGTTCAGAAGAGCAGTGATGAGCAGGCTCAACTCACCCTTCCGCTGCTCGGACAGCGCATCCATGCCCCGATTATCGCCCAGGCGTATATGAGAGTCAAAGCGGAAGGTTTACATTTATGGGAAGAGTAACGCCTCCCCTGTCTTCGGTATCCTCCTTTTCGTCACCGTTCTCTTCGACATCCGACGCAGGTAGAAGGTCGTGTCCCTCGAACTGCTCTTGTGCTTCCAGGAACGCTTTCACTGTCGTCGCGTCTTTGAGGGCGCGCTCGATCTTCTCTTTCTCGGAAGAGCCCTTTCCATCCTCTTCACGAAATTTCTTGATATGTCCGCGGATATTCGACATCTGTGCTTTGGTGCGCGCGCTTGTCGTGGCATCAAGCTTTTCTTTGATGGCGGAGAACTGGGCCTCGGCCTCTTCGAGCGTCGTCGAAGCGTTCCTCTCGATGCGTGCGACGATCGCCGCATCGGTGTCCCTGATGGTAATAGAGGCAGAGAGTGCTACTCCGGCATCCTCGGCAAACGTTCGAACGGCTATCTCGCCGGAGTCGCCACGCTCTGCCTTGACGGAGAGCCCGCGCTCTGTGCTGGCGATTCTTTTGCCGCGCTCTTTCAACGTACGCACAAAGTGCCTCGATTCACTGCGGCTTTCTTCGTCCTCTCCCTCCTCTCCGAGCCGCGCGATGACGGCGCTATGTGCTGCGATGGAAGACCCAAGGCGCGTGGAGATATCAGCGGCAACGACGGGGTCACCTTCTCCGAAAGCCTCGACCAGCGCCTCGACTTCTGTCGCGTGGGTATCAAAGTTCTCTTCGAGCTGGGCTTTCACATCGGCCGTCAAAGTCCCCCGTGCTGCCAAGACCTCCGCCTCTTTCATGCGGCGCTCCGCCGCCTCCGCATGCCAGGTCGCTTTCGCCTCTGAAGACAGTGCGAGCGCGGCGCGAAGGGGCTCATTCACACGCACTTTGACAGGATAGAGAATGTCGCCGGGAACTGCCGCTTCGGCGGCGTACGCGGTACTGCTTCCGACGACCGCCAGTATAAGTACGAACGCGAGCGAGGACATAAGCCGCGGCGTGATGAAAAGGAATGGGCTGGGTGTTATGCGGATAGGGCTTCTCGTAAGAGGATGAGCGCGCATCGCCTCCTCGAGCGTAAAGCGCATCGCCTCCCGCTCGCGAGCGGAGAGCCGGATAGCGTCTGATCCTTTCTTTAGTTGTTTGAAAAATGAGTTCATATATTCTGTTCGGATTCGAGTATGCCTCGGAGTTTTTTGAGACCGCGGTGCAAACGTACCGAAACGACGTTCTCGCTCTCTCCTAAAGAATCGCTTATCTCCCGGAGTGAGAGATCGTTCACGTAACGCATGGTGAGAACTTCTCGGTACATGTCCGGCAACTTCCGTATCGCTAGGACAGCGCGGGAACCATCGTATCTATCCATGGCGCTCTCGAGCTCGTCCGTATCGTCCCGCAACAAGTCCGATTCAATAATGCCACCCTCATCATCCTCGACCATGGCATCGAGTGAGAATGATTTTGCTTTGCGATACTCATCTATGATGAGATTGCGAAGCGTCCTGAAAAGGAACGGCCGCATTTCGCGCACCTCTTCACCTCGCTGCACATATTGCAAAACTTTCAAAAAACATTCTTGCGTTAGCTCCAACGCGCGATCGCGATCAGGCAGGCGCAACGATGCGTGCCGAAATAGCTCATCTGCATGGCACTCGAACGCTTTTCGAAATGATCCTTCGATGTCCTGCATAGAAGACGGGAGAAGCTACGTCATATTACAACAAAAGACCCCGCTTGGGAGTCTTTTGTCTGCAGGAGAAGGCCGCGATGGTCATTTGACCTCGACGACACCACCTCCCTCGATAGCAACCTCCGCATCAGCGGCAACGTCCGCCGCGAGACTCTGCGCCATAGCCGACCGCACCTCATTGATGAGTACCGCCTGAGCCGAGGCCGTAAGCGTCGCTCCCGCGCTCCCTTCCGCGGCTGCAGACGCGCCCCCTGATAGAACGGCCCCCACGCGACTCTCGATCGCCGCTTCAAGGGCGCTTTCGTTCGTCACCATGAGGAACGCGTACCACGGGTACCGCACATCGACGCTGCCGTCAGCGCGGACAGTGGCGGTCGCATTCACGGTGACCGGAATTAAACCGAATAGTTTCGCTTGCTGTTCGTACGTAACGGAGACATTGTTCGCCGAAGCTTTCACTTCCGAAATGTTCTCATCGGCCGCGATCTGCGCCGCGACGAACTCTGGTAGGTCGGCGCCCGAGCTAACCGACGCCGGAGAAATACTTGCCGACCCGGCAGTATCCGCATCAACGTCCGCGCGCGTCACGACGATGACTTCCAGGGTGTTCGAATCGCCGGCATTCGCCGAGTCATCCGCGCTCCCTGAAGCATCGCCTGATCCGGATGTGGCCGCTTCCGCGCCGACAAGCGCGTTCACGACACCCTTGACCTCCGCTCCGAAACTCGAGTTCACGGCGCCAGAAACGCCGACCGATGTTTCAGCAGAACCATCAGCCTCACCGTAGGCACTTTGCGCCTCGGCAGGCATAGAGAACGAAAGAACGAGGGCAAGAATTAGACCCGTACTGGCATAATTTTTCATACCTTTGATATTACTGTATAAGTGGGGAGGTTTCCCTCTCCCGCTTGCACAAGACGTTCCTGTCCCTCTTTTCTTTCTGGTGGATATATCCACATACGCCGGGGAGGCGAGGCCTATTCTGGCTCCCGCCTCCCCGGCTCACGCCACCACGAATCGGCAGCCGCTGGCTTCCTCTTGCATAGCGAAAAATTCTCTGCCTAATATTAGTAATTTAATAAATCGCCCCAAGAGAACTTCCTGCGGCGTATTGTAAGAAACCCGAATGAGTTCAAGATGAATTATTGCCCGTACGATTGCCGTTCCGTGAAAAATCAACCGCTATCTCGCTCACGTTCTCCCGCTGCCTCTCTGCGGCCCCACTTTCGCTCAGACTTTGCTGGCCCGCCGGGAGCTGTATGGTAACGATGGTCCCCCGCTGCTCGGCACTGCGCACGGTTATTTTCCCGTTATGGAGCTTCACGAGTTCGGAAACGATCGTGAGCCCGAGGCCCGAACCGCCATCGCGCCGTCTGCGCGACGGATCCCCGCGGTAGTAGGGCTCGAAGATGCGGAATAGGTCCTTGCGCGCGATGCCCGCCCCGAAATCCTGTATCGTCAGCTCCATGTGATCTGGATGGACCGGCTCTACCGTGACGAGGATACGCCCGCCGCGAGGTGTGTGAGTGATGGCGTTCTTGAGAACGTTCATGACGACCTGTTCAAGCGCAATTGCGTTCCCCCACACGACTCTGCGTTCGCTCATACGCGCTGTTACCTCAAGGCGCTTCGAATCGGTGAGGCTCTTGAGTTTTTCTATGACGCCGCGCACGACCTCGCCGAGGTCGATGTCCTTGAACTCGATGCGCTCGGGCCGTATCGACGCGGAGAGCGAGAGAAGGTTGTTGATTATCTCGGATATGCGGTCGAGTTCTTCGACGGTGCTGTCGAACGTCGCCTTCATGTCCTTCTGCAATTCAGGCGACATGAGCGCCACCTCGGTGTTGGTCTTGATGACGGAAAGCGGCGTTCGAAGCTCGTGCGCAACATTGCCAATGAATTGTTTTTGCGATTCGAGAGCGTTCCTCGTGGGCAGAAGCGCGATACGCGTGATGATGTAACTCAAGACGAGTGTCACCGCAATGATGACCGCGGTGGCATACAGGACGGTGCGCGAACGCATCGACGCAAGCTCTGCGGCAACGGAATCACTTATCATACCCGGTGCCGAGCCAGGAGAGAGCGCTTCTTCGATGCCGCGGGAAAGCGCGAGCGAGGCATCATGGTAGAGCACTTTCGCGGTCACGCTGACGACAATGAGAAGAAGTGCGGAGAACGCGACCTGGAGTGCGACGACGTTGACTTCCGTGCGAAAGAACGGATCGTACTTGTATTTATGCGCGAAGTCGGTAACCGACACCACGAACCGTTTCGAGTACGCTTTCAGGGTCTTCCCGGTCAAGCTTTCGGCGAAGATTTTTGACATGGACGTCCACAACGTTGCTAAAGCCGACATAGTTGAAATCCCATAAGTGATTAAGCAGGTCATCCCGATTTACGACTTTGCCGGGATTGCGCATGAAGTACTCGAGCAGTCCGAACTCTTTCAAGGTGAGCGGGATCTCGCTCTCGCCGCGAGAAACACGCCTCGTGCTTGGGTCGAGGGCTATATCGTTGCTTTTCAAGACCTCCGGCAGGCTTTCCGTCGGGCGGCGCATCAGTGCGCGGAGCCGGGCCGCCAGTTCCGCGAACGAGAACGGCTTTACGAGATAGTCGTCGGCACCCGCGAGAAGGAGTTTTACTTTCGTCTCCGTTTCTGCACGCGCCGTAAGGACGAGGATCGGGACCGTGACGTTCTGCGCCCGCATTTCCTTGCACACCTCATATCCGTCCATCGAGGGGATCATGAGGTCGAGGATAACGACGTCGTAATCCGTGCGATGGAGTGAGACGCGCGTCAGGGCCTTTTTCCCGTCCGAGACGATGTCGACGGTATATCCCTGCATCTCAAGCCCGCGCTTCAGAGCCGACGCGAGCTTCTCTTCATCTTCGACAAGTAATATTTTCATGATGAACACAGGTTAAAGCTGGTTAAATGTCCGCGGGCGCTCGACGAAGGGCCATTCTGTAGCCCGCTCACCAAGTATGCGGGAGGTTAGATGAACCTTTCATGAGCACCGCTACGGTACGAGACGGCTCAATATAAGGTCTCTTACACGCGCGACGTGCGTGTAAGGCAGAGGAGCTGTCCTCCGTCTTCATGAGGGTCGGGTCGACATTATTAGCAGCTCACTAATCATTCACAACACCATGAAAACACTAACAACAAAATACCAGCTTGCGTTCAGTATCGTGCTTGCCGCACTCCTGTGCTTATACGCAGTGACCGGTGCACGCGCTGACGCGCAGAGCGTGCTGTTCACGCAATCGATGGATATCGGCTCACAAGGTTCGCAGGTAACGGCCCTTCAAACCTTCCTCTCAACGAGAACGGCTCATTATCCCGAAGGTCTGATCACCGGCTACTATGGACCCCTGACGGCTGCCGCAATAATGCGGTTCCAATGCGCCCAGGAGATCGTCTGCTCGGGCACGCCAGCAACCACCGGATATGGCCGCGTCGGTCCCATCACGCTCAATCAATTGAACCTGGTAGCGAGCGGAAGTATAGGCGTCGACGTCTCGGCGCCCTACATCTCGGGAGTCGTCACGGTACTATCTTCGACGACTGCAACGATCAGCTTCGGAACCAACGAACTCTCATCGGGTAAGGTGTCCTACAGTGCCCTCCCTATGACCATCTTCGAGGCGGCAGGACCTGGCTTCGCTCCTGTGACCAGCGGTACCGTCGTCCAGTCGGACGCGAACTTCCGTACCGCGCATTCCATCATGTTCTCTGGACTGACTCCCAACACGACCTACTCGTACGTCATTCACGCGACTGACAGTAGTGGCAACTTGAGCATCACCTGGCCCGCGACGTTCAAGACGAATCCGTAAACCGGCTCATTCTGACACCGCCCCACGAGGGGCGGTGTTTGTGTTCCCGGTAGGACAATTTCGAATAGCCTTGTATGAAGATTCACCAGTGTACGATAAGAAAATACACTGTGTCGGTATTGGAAAATGTAATGGTGAAAAACGCGGCAGAAATTATTCGAAATTGTACTAACCGGGTGTCTCTCATCACACTTTCGTATCATCCACGATGACCTCGTCTCTACGGATCGAGATGGACGCGGGTATCCCAAAGAGTTCGTATCCCTTTAGAAGCTGGCGATTGGCATAAAGAGCGGCAGCGAGCGCGGCCACTCCGCCTATTGCAAGGGCCAATCGTGGTGAAGCGTGCTCGCCCACGAAACCTATAAACGGCGCCCCGACAAGAGTCGAGCCAAAGAGCGCCATGGACCACAAGGACATCACCCGTCCACGCATGTGCGGCGCGGATTCCAACTGGATCATCGTGTTCGCAATAGAAGAAAGACAAATGGAGAAAAAACCGACGAACCCCATGGCGACCGTCGCAAAACCTAGCGTGGGCATTGCTGCCGTAACGGATATAGAAACTCCGAACAAGAATGCCCACAGAACGAACTCGTGCACTCCTACGGCCTTGCGACTTGCTGAAAATAGGCCCCCCACGACACTGCCGGCTCCCATGGCGGAGAGCAAAGCCGCATAATCGGCGGCATCCCCCAAAAATGTCGTTCGAGCGAGTAGCGGAAGCGAGGTTTGAAATTCGTACGTAAAGACACCGATAATTGCCATCGAAATAAGCATCGTCTTAATGAGCGGTATCCCGGCCACGTAGCGCAACCCCGAGAGTATGTCGTCGGTTCCCGGCCCTTCGCTTGGTTCACGGTGAAGCTCTTTCTCACGCATCTGTGTGAGAAAGATGATGAAGACGACGAACGAAAGCGCGTTGGCGAAGAAACAGAACGCTATCCCGACCGATGCTATGAGAACGCCCGCGAAGAGGGGGCCAAACGTTCGCGCGAGATTTGCCTCAGTCGAATTTAGGGAGACTGCATTCTGGAGATTTTCTGGCCCGACTATTTCATGTATGAAAGTTTGCCGCGCTGGCCTGTCGACGACGTCGGCGAGTCCGAACAGGACCGCCGCCAGATACACCATCCACATCTCTATCGCGCCGTATGCGACGAGCACTCCGAGGGAGAGCGCGAGCAGTGCCTCGACTGACTGCGTCACATAGAGAAGCGTTCGTTTATCGAAACGGTCGACTATCGCGCCTCCGAAGATCCCGCCGAAAAGGAGCGGCGCGAATCTGAACGCGAGCATCGCACCGAGTAAAGTCCCGGAGCCCGTGAGTTCGAGCACGAGCCATCCTAAAGCGACCGTCTGCATCCATGAGCCGATGTGGGAAAAACCGATGCCGAAAAAATAGAGACGGTAGTTCCGTATCTTGAGCGAAGCGAATGTCTGCTCACCGAGTGCTCTAATGGCATCCATTTGATGTATAAAAACACGCTTCTTCCTTTTCCGCTATCCAACCTTCAAGAAAGTGACTATGTGTCAAGGACCGTCCTTGACACGTTTCGAGACGGTCGTCCTGTCGGGCGTCACTCCGGGGAACCTTTTTCTCGTTTTTCTCACGCTGTCGAGTAAAGAACTCGACCTTTCGCATATGCAGCAAGCATGTCTTGAATATCGGCCTCTTTGTCCAAAAGGTCTGCGGCCTCGTCGTATGAAAGAATCGCGCGCTCGGGTCGCTCGTTCACATAGTAATCGTAATAGCTGGAGTATTTATAGTTTTTGAGAAAATCTTTTGCTCGTGCGGGATTACCAATACCCCTTTCTTGCCACTGCGGCTCACGGATCGAAACGGGATTAAGATGGACGTACGGAAAGATCCACTTGAAATAAGGGTCGGTATCGAGGTGATCGCTCTTGAAGCGCCCTTGAAAAAGAGTTCCGCTGTGGCTGTGTTTGAGATTGAAATACATTGAGTAGGCGGTGCAGACTCGCTTGAGAAAGCGTGTAATTCCGTCATCAGTCTTTTGTTGCAATACCAAATGAAAGTGGTTTGGCATTAAGGAATAAGCATAAATACCCACAAGTGCATGATCGATCTTCTCTTCGAATACACGTGTCAAGGACGGTCCTTGGTATTTTCGGAGATTACTCAAGTGGATACTCTCGGTGTTGTTGCTAAGGAAAATCAGTGCGAGAAAACGCCGATAATCAGCATCATCAAAAAATATCTTCTGTTTTGCCGCCCCCCTGTTATAGATGTGATAGGTCTCCCCTTCAACCAGTGGCGTCGCTCGCAACATACGTATACATTCTAACAAACATACTAAGGACCGTCCTTGACACAAAAGTCAGTTCTTAGTTTCCGAGATGATGCGGCCGTCGTCGAGGTGAATGATGCGCTCGGTCATTTTTGCGTATTGCTCTTCATGCGTGACCATGATGATGGTCTGGCCTCTCTTGTGAAGTTCTCTGAAAATTTCCATGATGCGCTTCGATGACTCGTTGTCGAGGTTCGCTGTCGGTTCATCAGCGAACAGTATCTTCGGTTCGTGGGCGACCGCACGTACGATGGAAACGCGCTGCTGCTCGCCGCCCGAAAGCTGACTCGGAAGGTTCCCGACGCGATGTCCCAATTCGGCGCTCGTAAGCGCCTCGGTCGATTTTGCGTAGGCTGATGCTTTAGACAACCCCTGCATGAGCAGAGGAAGTGCGACGTTCTCGAGCGCAGTGAGTTCAGGCAGGAGCGCGTAGTCCTGAAAAACGAAGCCGAACTTCGAGAGACGAAAGTGCATCTTCTCGTGTGCGCTCATCATGTGCGTATCATGTCCGTCAATATCCACCTCCCCGCTCGTCGGATCGTCTAGGAGGCTTATCTGGTATAGAAAGGTGCTTTTGCCCGCGCCGCTTCTTCCCATGATAGCGATCCATTCTCCCTCCCCTACCCTAAAATCAATACCTTTCAAAACGGAGGTGAAGATATCGCCGTTCTTGAATGTTTTTACCAGTTGTTTTGTTTCGATCATAAGCAATTAGTTGCGACCCAAGATCGAATCGAGTGTGTTTTTTCTGATTATCATCCAGGCGGGGATATAACCGGCGACCACTGTCGCGACGATGAGGAGGCCTACGCGGAAGAATGTCTGGCCTAGGGGTGCGACCAAAATACCATCGCTGAAAGGAAAATCGATCGGGTGCGCCAAAAAGTACGGGACAAGGAATCCATACACGAGCGCGAGTCCGACTACAGAGCCTATGACCGCGTAGAAGATAGACTGGAAAATGTACGATATCTCGATCGCGTTCCCGTTGATCCCGATACCTTTCAAGATGCCGATGAATTTCCGACGCGTGAGCGCGTTCACGAAGATGACGATAAAAATAGTAACGGAGGCGACGACGAGACCGATCGAAGAGAACATCGTCCCGAGCATGCTGAACGTATTGATGATGTCCTTGAACGCCTGCGGTTGAGCGTCCTCGAACGTCTGCACCCGTGCAACGCTACCAACGCCGCGGAGCTTCAGGGCATCGCGGACCTGCACCGGATCGACTCCCGACTTCACCTTGATGGCTATCTCGTCGACGTTGCCATCGTTCCTGCCAATGAGGCTCCTGAACTGCGAATCGACCATGAAGGCGCGCAATGCTATTTCGTCGACCTTGCTCTTTAGAATGCCCTTGACGGTCACTTCTCGTATCACGTCGCCCACGTGAATGCGTATCTTTGAGCCAATGCCGACGTCCTCGAGCGTAGCTAGACCGGGTGTGTCGATTATCATGTACTGTTTGAGAAGATAATTGCCCAGCACGATCTTGTCGTAATCGCCCGCTACGAGAAATTCACCTTCGATGAGATCTTTCGAGATGCCGGTTACCTCGTCTTCCTTTTGCGGGTCAATGCCGATGATGAGCGCGTTGGCGATGTTCGGTTTATCGGACTCTTTGCGGGTCTGGTAGCCCGCCTCGAGTCGCGATGCCTCTCGATAGCGCGACGTAAGCGCTTCGACACCCGGAAGTTCCTCGGCGAGGGCTATAACGTTCTGGCTGTTCTCTATGTAGCTCTTGTCGCTTAAGGTAGAAACGATAACGTCGCTCGTATATTCGGTGCGCACCGCATCGACCGCTCCTTGGAGAAGCCCGACGAGGATACCGGAGATGACGACAAGGTTGAGAAAAGTCAGCACCATCACGAATATGATGAGTGAGGTCGTCCAAAGGCTTGCACGCCGCAAGGCTCGCAGAGCGAGAAAAAAGCCGATGCGTACGTTCAGGGGGATCATCGCGAGGCGGAAAGTATTACCATATCGCCTTCAGAGAGACCCGAAAGGATCTCGATATTCCCCAGCGAGGAGACAGCGCCTGTCGTGACCTCTCGCTCCTCGATCCCGTTCGTCGTCTTCACAGACACATATTTCTTGCCGTCGCGCTCGACCACGATCCCCTGCGGAATGCTGATGACGCCATCGCGCTCATCCGTCGTGATGACAACGTTCGCCGTCATTCCCGACCTGATGCGAGGGTCGATACCGGAAAACTGCAGGAGAGATCGGTACGTGGAGACACCGTCGCGCACCGTGTCCGAGGGATCGATCGATAGTATCGATGCGGCGAAGACTGTACCAGAACCATATGCATCGAGTGTTACCTCCGCTTTATCACCCACCTCGATGATGGCGACGTTGATCTCTGGTACAAAGCTTTCTATCTGGAACACGCCGCTCGATACCATAGCCGCTTCGGAAGTATTCGCGGAAGCTATGGCACCCACTTTAAGGTCCATCTTTGTAACGAGACCTGTGAATGGCGCGCGGATTATCGTCTTACCAAGCTGGGCGCGCGCACTCGCGAGGTCGGCCTCGGCCGCCTTCACGTCGGCCTCCTGCGCTGCAACGTCGCTTGCACGCGTCCCCGCCTGCTTGAGGGTCAGATTTTTGCGCGATGTCTCGAGTGCGGTTCCCGCATTTCTCTCGGCCGTGATCGCTGTGGTGAGAGCGGAAGCACCAGCGTTCACCGCGGAGCGCGCGGAGGCGATGTCTGTTTTATATCCATCAATGACGGACTGGGTAGCGCTTCCGGTCAAAACGGCCTTATTGAGCGCCGCGTTCGCGTTCGTGAGAAGCGACGATACTTGCACGAGGTTATATTGCGCCTCCGAAACAGCGCCCGGGAGCGCGGCATCGGCTGCAAGCCCTTCCACGTTCTTCTGCCACGTCGTGAGGGTCAACTCCATCGTCCGGCGCGCGCCCTCAACGATATTCTCGAGTTGCGCGTCGTTCACGATAAAGTTTAGTTGTGGGTTTGTGCGGGGGTTGTCAACAAGTTGGTCGAGTGTGTTGCGAATAACGTCGTCCGATGTCGTGAAAGCGTCTTTAACCGCTTCGACAAGCGAATTGCGCGCCTGCGCAAGCGCGACGGTGTCACTCTCGACTTCGGAACGTGCGACATCGAGCTCTTCGGAGCGTGTCCCTTCCTTCAACAATGCGAGCGAGGCCTGTTCGCGTTCGAATGCTGCTTGCTTCTGCAGAATACTCGCGCGCAACTCGCCGTTTTCTATCTCCGCTAGCGCAGTTCCCGCTTGCACGATGTCGCCCACTTTCGCATAGACTCCTATAATCCGGCCTCCCTGCGAGAAGCCGAGGTCCACATCTTGCGCGGCGACGACTTTGCCCGAAACAGAGACCTGCTGTGTGAATGTGCCCCGTTGCACAGTTAGTGTTTGTACGTCATCCTTACTGTTGCTCGAAACAAGGAACCAGGCTCCAAACAGCACGACGGCGATGCCGCCATACAGGATCGCTCGTGTCTTCAGATGCGTGAGTATATTCTGCATTTCGGGCAGTATAACAAAGGAAAAAATTCGGGCTAGCACTGCACGGGACGAGAACTTTTGACCAAAAAAACGATGTGTCACGCCTTTGAGCTTTTCAACTGAAGATTGTGTGTATTGATCGCGAGTTCGGCCAGTTTGGCCATCATGATGAGTGTCTCCTTTTCTTCTTCGGTTATCTCGCGTGGCTCATGCCCCTTTATGCAAAACGTGCCGACACGTTGGCCGTCTTCCGAAAAGAGCGGCACGCCGGCATAAAAGCGTATGAACGGCTCGCCAACGACCATCGGGTTGTCGGAGAGGCGCGGGTCCTTTTTGGCGTCAGGAACGACGAGAATTTCATCCGCAAGCATTCCGTGCCCGCAAAAGGAAATTGCTCTGTCGCCCTCCTTCTCATCAAGCCCGCACACCGATTTGAACCACTCGCGATTGGAATCCACGAGCGTGATGGTCGAGATCGGCACATTGAACACTTTGGTCGCAAGCTTGGTAAGCAGGTCAAAACGCTCTTCGGGAGGGGTATCTAAGATCTGCAATCTTTTAAGAGACTCTATTCGCTCGCCCTCATTTTCCGGTATCGGCGCCGTTTGCATGGAGGCATTATAACAGCAGCGCGTCGTCCAAGAGAACGCAGCTGCGTCAAGGTAACGTATATACTGCTGGATGTTTGATACGACGTTGTAACCATTATGCAACATCCTTTGATCCCGAATCCTTAGACTTTCTACCTATAAACTTCACGATAAGGAATGTTATCCCCGCAGGAACTCCTAAAATTAGTACTGCCATTACGAAGAGAGCAGCCAACATTCCCATCGCAAATCGCTCTAGCTCTGCATTTGACTGTCGAGACCTCTCGGTTTCATCGTGAAAATATTTTGAATAATTACTTACATCCACAAACGCGGGCTTGCGATTGCCGAGCTTTTCCCACTGCGCTTCAACACGTTCATAACTTTTATCAGAAAATATCTTTTTATTTTTTTGTATATCAAAAATGAGCCAATCATCACTAATATAGCTTTTACCAAAAATGAAAGTGGGCTCATCGGTTTGCGCAATATTAACGGCAGTAAGTACCTCTAGATTATTCGATCCGCTTGTGCAGCATTGCTCTACGCCGGTCTCATATACCTCAATACACTGTTGATGTTTTTCCGTATATTCCCGCGGACACGCATCGCTAGGTACATTAAATTTGATCAATAAATTTTTTGAGTAAGGAAATTCGAAGTCTTGTTCCGCAAACCCAGCCAAAGCAGATGAGGTGTTCGGCAGAAGTAGAACTATGACAAATGCGCCTAATACGAATCCAGATATTTTTTTGGCTATAATCATAATTGTTGAACGTGCTGGCTGGGGGTTTGGTACGACGTTGGAACCGCTACCTCCTCGTACTGAACGTCAAGATGCGTTGCTGAATAGACGCGCATCCCCTACCAAGCACATGATGCCCTATTTACTATTTGCGTTGAGGCGCTCGCTCCTCACCAGCCGCCACATATAAAAGTCGGCCACTAATGATGCTATTGCACCGAAGACACTGAGTATAACTGTCGCCATGAGCCACCCTGAGATTTTTAACCATCTCGCGGCTTTTCTTCCGTATTCGGCCCGTCTGCCTTCAAGTTTATCGAAAAATGGAGCAACGCGAATGGAGACAACGCCAAAGATGGCGGTAAGTACTATCGCAACGAATACCAATATTGCTTCAAGCCAATCCGGCACGAAGAACGGTGTCGTGAGGGGGGCAAAAAGAAGATAAGTTGCCACGACAACAAAGAGAAAAACTCGCATTCTGTGCACAAATACCACATCCCCGACCGATTTCACTATTTCCTGTACTGCAAGTAGAAGTGCGAGGTAGGTCACGCAAACAATGACATAAATGACCAGCGACACAACGTCACCCATAGCTGATTTTCCAACACCAAACACAAACGCGGCAACAAAACTCGCCACGACAGCGATGAGACAAAGAATTCCCGCTATTTCACCTCGACGCATTGTGTCCATAATTCTTAATTCACCAATGGCTTATGTGCATCGTACATTGTCGAGCAATTTACGCAAGATTGACAAAAAAGAGAATTCTTTGAAGCCATCGGTTGCTGGGAGTTGGTACGACGTTGGAACTAAGACTGATTTACCCGGACAAGGCCGATCAGAATATCATTATCACAAAGAACACCCAAAACGGGCCTGTAACAATGAGCCAGAAAAGTAAAAAGGCAAGCAATCCGTAAAATCTTATATGTCTTTCAAAGTCACTGCACTGAATACCTGCGAACTTTGAATATATCCAAACAGCGATGCCTGCAACGAATGACCAATTCCCGACTTTCGCTATAAGAGCACTTATTAGTAGCGACGCAGGCCTGATGAATATTTCAGGCGGAAACAAATAATACATAATCACATATAGGAACCAGCACAGTGCTGCAATCGGAAACAGATAAACAGATTTCCTTAATAAATCATTTGTTGTCATAGGTCATTTGCTGCGGGACTTGGACTCGAACCAAGATACTCTGCTCCAGAGGCAGATGTCCTACCATTAGACGATCCCGCAATGTATTTTCTCTCTCAACTCCTTTTTACCTTCTGGAGTCTTGTAGAAACGTTCTTTTCTGAACGCCTCATACTTGTCACTATATTCTTCTTTGTGAACCAATTCCAGCGGTAATCTTCCCTTTGTTGAACGCACACCACCTCTCATATGCTGAGCAAAACGTTTGTCTATATTCGCGGTGCAGCCAACGTAAAAGTTTCCATCTTTTAAGCTTCGCAAGACGTAGACAAAGTGCATAGTCCTACCATTAGCCTCGCCCGTAGGCCAGAGCCTACAGGCTACGGCCGAGGGACGATCCCGCAATAGCCACTATCAGTAGCGCCAAAATTCTAGCAAATACTGGGGATTTTGCACTTTGAGCCCGCGAGAGATGCTGATACAATGCACGGCAACACCCCTGTGCGTATGTATCGCCCTCGTTCAAATAGTGCGCTGGTGAAAACGCTGCCTCCGTCGGAAATGGTATATCCGGAGGCGCTGATGCACCGAATAAAATATTATTTGTGGCGCTTCTACTCACCGTATCACCCGACCGTCCGCGACAGTGTCATCGCGCTCAACGTCATCAAGAACTATGGCCGGCAACCTCATCTTCTGGGAAAGATCGCTCCACATCTTTCTGTCGAAGATCTCATCTCGTTCCTGGTCGAGAAAGGATATGCCTACCATCGGGTCGCTTGGGAAGACGAAGGCGAGGTTGTGAGCCTTCGATATGTGGAGAACTTCGTGTACCAGTACCACGTCCGCGTCTTCGAGGACCGAGAAGTGCGCGGACACTATGAATATACGCCCGAGTGCTATCCGCTGCTCCACCTTTGGGACATCGGGAGAGAGGATAAGCGTGAAGAGTTTTTAAAACTTTTCGGAGACCGTATCATACCGCACACATCCGACGATCCGTCTGATTATCGATGGGAATTTCTTCCACTGACGAAACACCTGTGGGAGTGAATTCCACGCGAAGCAAAAGCCCTCGACGCACTGAACTCTCCCAGTACTGATCGAAGAGAAAGTTCCCAAGTGAATAGTAGATGTATTTCCCGGAATACACTTCGCTCTCTTGCACGATGTGCGGATGCGAGCCGATGATTATTGAGGCTCCCGCGTCGACGAATGAATGTGCGAGCTGCCTCACGCGCTGTAGCGGAGCTGCGTATTCATCTCCCCAGTGCGTATACACGACAACAATACGCCCTGCCGCCACCTCGGCGTGGATCTGTTCAATAATGGAATCTCGATCGCCTGCCCCGTTGGAAGCCGAAGGCTTTCCAACCGGGGTCCAATCGCTCCAATTCACGAACGAGAACGGAATGCCGCGGATGGACACCCGCTCAACTCGCTCTGCTTCACTAAGGTCAGGTTCGCCAAAGTAGAGAACACCTGCCGCGTCGAGCCATTGCTTTGTTTCTGCAAGCCCGCTGCGACCGAAATTCATTATGTGATTGTTACCGATATTCACCAGACGAATGTTGTGACGCGCGAGAAGCGGTGCTGTCGAGGTAGGAAATGTGAAAGTGTAGTTCCCTTCTCCTCCGACTGCCGTACCCACGCTTTGCGACACCTGCGAAGTGATCGGGCCTTCAAGATTCGCGACGACAATATCGGCGCCCTGCAGGACATCAGTAATGCAAGAAAAGACATGGTCGTCCCCGTTCGCTTCCATCGCCGTCCGAATGGAACGATCGAACATCAGGTCGCCGCCAAAAAGTATGGTCACGCGGGGAAAAGTCTCCGGCGACGATGGGCGGACGAACAGCGCTTCATCGGGCGTATATAAAAAAAGGAGTGTGCCAAGACCAGCGACCGCGAGCCCGCCCAAAAAGGGAGAAATCGCTTTCATGCCGATACTCTACGCCAGATCTTTATCTTCAGCGAGGGAGCGTTGCGTGGCGAGGGTCTTCGCGCAGCAAGTCTAAGCGAGTGCGGAGGCGCTTTAGCCAAAAAGCGAGTGGGTGTGAGCGACTTGGGAGTCTTCGCGCAGGCCGACGAGGCCGAGCGGGAGCAATTTTTCAGTGGAAAAATATGCGACTCCCAAGCGCTTACACCTGCGAGCGCCCTACTATCCAGTGATACCCGCAAGTGAG
>Ga0209541_10006656_pt1 | contig 19617 bp, 19 predicted proteins | sample RifCSPlowO2_01_FD_184027 | JGI IMG/M metagenome (GOLD analysis project Ga0209541, IMG submission 184027) | Groundwater microbial communities from Rifle, Colorado - Rifle CSP2_plank lowO2_0.1 (SPAdes) (version 2) | ecosystem: Environmental > Aquatic > Deep subsurface > Groundwater | place... | reverse complement strand
TTAAATCTCCTGCAAAAGAATATGGGATGACAGCTAAGCATAACACCAATATTGCCGCACAAAAGCCCAGTATTCTCTTAATCATTTTACACCACTCAAAGGGAAAAGCAATTTATATAAAGCTTTCTTCACTGCTAGTTTATTATTATCGCAGGCTTTCCGGGAATTGCATTTCTGGCCTTTTCATGCCTTGAGCTCTCTGCTTTCTCAATCTCAATAATCAATCCAAATTCCTTGTTAAAGGTATCTTTTGATTCATACAACCCATTGTACTCCTGCTCCCAGTCTAATATTATATCTGGAATTAACGTGGCGTTTTTCAGTACAGCCTGTATGATCTTAACGATATCCTCCTTATGCTCATTGTCCATCAACCTATTTATTAACTCCTTCATGTCCCTTGTTTTTTCAATTTCCATTTTTAATTTCTTGAAGAAATCATATTTCCATGGGCTTGAAACTACCAGTGTAAGCTTAGATGGTGTTATTTTTATGAGCTTCATAACACTATGCACATCCTGCCTTGTGCATTCAACCATGCTTTCCAAAAATTCCAATGACAAGTCTATCTTCTTCTCATCATGTTTTGGCCACTTTGCCAATGAAACTAATTTTTCATTCCCCAGCTCGTGCCATATCTCCTCTGCAACATGCGGGCAGAATGGGCTAAGCAATATTATTTGAATTTCTATGAATCTGTTCATAACCTTTTTACTTGGTTTGGATGTTCTCTTTAAATACAACTTAAGAATGCCTTGCATATCAAAGAAAATTCTCTGTAATGCTGTTCTAAACATAGCCAACTCCATGGCAGTAGAAGCATCTTTTATAACCCTATTCATCTTGGATTCAAGCCATTTGTCTATGCCTAATTCTTCGGTTCTTCCTTTATTGTAATTGCTAATTGAAAATTCATGCAACTGCTCTAATTTGATTGTTAATGATTTTGCAAAAGTTCTATCGAAATTAGCATCATCCATACCTTCACCACCATACAAAGCAGCAAACCTGGAAGCATCAGCGCCATATTCCTCTAAAGCATCTCTAACAAGCAAGAAATTGCCAAGCGATTTTGACATTTTTTGGCCATCAACTAGTATCCAGCCATTTGTGCCTATGCCCTTTGGCCAATATTTCTCAGGAAATATCGCAACATGGTTAAACAGGCAAAAAGTCAAATGGTTTTGTATTAGGTCTTTCCCAGAATTTCTAAAATCTATTGGATACCAGTATTCAAACTCCTTTTTCAATTGGTCTATTATCTTAATTTTTGGTTTCTCTCCTTTGCCTAAAAAGATATAATCAAAAAACCCATCATTTATCTTTTCTATAGGCACTTCCTTTATCTTATGCGATATTGTGTAAAATGCCGTGTATATTGTAGAATCCGATAAGCTCTCTATAACCCATTTTTCATCCCAAGGCAGTTTTGTTCCCAAACCAGACTCTCTTGTGCACGGCCAATCATTTAACCAGTCAATTACATACTCAAACTGTGCCCTTGATTTCTCTGGATAAAGCTTCACATTATCCAAACATTTATGAACTTGATTCTTCCATCCTAAATTGGAGTAATTCAAAAACCATTGGTCTGAAACTATCTTCACTACCGAAGGCGTTAAGCACCTGCATACGACTTTTCCTGTTAATTCATAAAATATATCTGCTCTTTTCTGTTCAATCAGTTCTCTCTTGATGATGCCCTTTGCTTTTTCAACAGGCATTCCAGCATATCTTCCAGTATTACTACCCATAACCCCTGCATAAAACCCTGTCTTGTAAACAATCTTTTTGGCAGATTCGAGTTTATCCCTTTCCTTTTGGTTTTTGATGCCCATTTCCTCACAAATTTTTACTGCAGGGGTATCTCCTAATTCTTTGGTGAATATTATTGGAATTACTTTAATTGCATTCACTTTATTAAAGTCCAATCCATACTTATTGCATAGTTTCTCATCGCTTTGTAAGTCTTTTAAGCCGATATAATCATCAGGTGCATCAGATGGCACAGAAGTTACAATCCCTGTTCCCTTTTCAGGATCGCAAAAGAAAGAAGGCAATATGATAATTTCGCGCTCTATGCCTGGAGCTATACAAAATTTGCCTAACAAATCTTTTCCGCTTATGTCCCCTATCAATACAACCTCTTTATCCTGTTCCTTTAGCTTATCAAAAAATATCCCAGAACCTATCCAAATTTCACCATTAACATTTGCCTTAAGGTATCTGCCTTCAGGGTTTACCCACAAGTTTGTTTGGCCATAAACGGTTTCGGGCCTTAACGTTGCAGCTATCAGATATTCATACCCAAATTTAAATTTAAGAATTGTAAACTCTTGTGGTGTTTCACCTTCACCCTCAACTCTTGCATGGTCCCCAACAGGGGCATTGTCTTTCAAGCACCATACAACTGGATGCTTGCCCTTTACAACATATCCTTTTTCATTTAGTTTTCTAAATTGCCATCTCACAAACTTGTCATAATAAGGGTTCAATGAGGTAGTTATAAATTCCCTTCTAAAATCTATAGACAACCCAGCTTTTTTATAGTCTTTCTTATATTCCTTGGGAAAATAATCCACCCAATATTCTGGATCTCCAAATTTGGTAATTTCTTTGTTGGAAAATCCCATGTCTTTCATTATTTGAAGCTGTTTTGGCTCTTGTTCCCTCACTCTTGCAGCAGCATTTTCTATCGGCGAGCCGGTGCAATGCCATCCTTGTGGGAATAAAACATTATACCCCTTCATTCTTTGATACCGCAAAAATACTTCAAGCTTCATTATCGTATAGAAATGCCCTAAATGAGAATATCCATTCATATAAGGGTATGGAAAAGTCCCAAAAAACTTTTTTCTTTTGTCAGGATTTGCTTCGAATATCCTTGCTTGTTCCCATTGCCTTTGCCACTTGTTTTCGATTTCTTTAATATCGTACATATTAATGCGAACAAAAATATATTTTTAATAGTATCGGCATATAGATTTAATCACGTTTTACCAAGATACATAACGCAACGAATACATTTATAAATAATAAAAAAAGGCCTTTACATGAAATGATTCATTTTTGGCATCTGCCTCAAAAAAGAAACTATGTGATTCTTAATGAAGGATTAAGAACATACTTATTCAATAGAATAAAACATAAAAAATTTCCAACGAAAGTGGCTAGGCGGTTTAAAAGAGTAAGGATATCAATAAAACACATAGTTGAAATTTCAAAAAAACTGCATATTCCCCTTTATATATTTGAAAAAAATATCTCTTGGATAGGTGGTGCCAACAGTAAAGGTGTATATAACCCGAAATTGCCATTCAATTTTAATTCAAGAGCCGGTTCAAGGTTTATAGCCGCTATCGTAAATGATGGTTCTTTGACAAAGGAAAATATTGACCGTAACTGTTATGGCAGATTGATGTACGATAATTTTGACGAAACAATTAGAGATTCAGTTATCAAAGATTATATAACTGTTTTTGGCGGTAGCCCACAAAACATCGCATTCAGAGAAGCAGATAATAAAAAGTATTTAGAGTTCAACTCTCTTGCTAGGGATGTTATGGGATTAATTATAACAAAAGGTTGTAAATCAGAGAACAATACGGAAATACCCGCGTTTATATTGAAAAAAAAAGAAAACATGGTGGGTTGGATAGAGCAAACTATTGCTGATGAGGGTACAGTAAAATATTACCCAAAAGAGCATAGGCGGGCAATTGTATGGACAAGATCAATCGATATAAGCGAAATGATTGAACAAAAATATGCACATAACACTAGCTTAAAAAAACTACCCCTAGAATTACAAACAAAAATAAAAAATAAAAATTTTAACTTAATAGAATCCGAAAAAATTATGTTAGACAGCTTGGAGATAAAATATACGATATATAATTTAGAGATATATTTAACTAAAAAGAACAAATCCAGGCTTAGATCACAATTAAGCATAACAAAAAGGAAAAACCTCTTAGCATTAAGGGATATTATTAAAATACCATCCGAATACAAAGACAAAAAATTTGATAGGATTTGTAGAGGGTTCAAGCGTTACAAAGAACCATTAAAAGTAAAGAATGCAATATTAAGATTATGCAAAGATAATAAAATGTTCAACTCTCGCGATTTGATGAAAAAGATGAAATATAAAAATGTTAGTCCTACAATTAAATGGCTTAAGAAATTTGAAAAAGAAGGTATAATTAAAAAGATAAAAAAGTCTAGATATGGAAAAGGTTCTTATAGAAAACCTGCAGAGTATGCTATAAACAAAAAAACATATAATATTGTTCTATCGGGTCATCCTAATGATGTAGCCAACATATTTTGATTACTGCAAAGCCGAGCTTGCAATGGACTATAATGCATTAGAACAAAACCCTCTCAAAAAAACAAGCTTTGCAAAAAAAGGCCATGGATATGGCATTGGAGTGAACCCCTATTGTGAGACACTAAGATAACGAATTATTAGGTGCTCTGTTAAGTTATCGGTTGGTAATTCTATATAAAAATGGCTTAATTACTATCAATAATATAAATCATAAGTAAAACATAAAGTTTATATATGATGGATGCTATTATTGGAGTATGTTAGCAGGAAATTTTAATATTAAAGATTTAAAGAAGAAAAAGCCAAAAACAGCTATAAGTATAACAGTTGATACTGAAAATTTAAGGTATGTAAAAGAAGACATGAAAAAACATAAAGTTAATGTATCTCTTTCTACTTTATTTGATAAGTTGTTAGACAATCTAGTTGAGTATCTAAAAGAAGAGGAGAAAAAAGGTGATTAATAGAAAAAATGAATCGTAGAAATATAAAAGTTAGAAAATTTCAGAAAGCTTTAAGCGATTTTGGTTGTATTACAAAAAGAACCACTTCTCATGGTATAATTGTAGAGAACCCTATAAATCATAAATCAACTAATGTTCCATTACATCGAGATATAATCCCTATTTGGATATATGAAAATGTATTAAGACAGTTAGACATAAATAAAATAGAATTTGAAATGAAATATATGAATTAAAGGAAAATCCTAGACAAAAGTAAAGGTTTAGTATTCTCTTTTATTAATTGCACTTTCTTCTCTGGGTATGTTTCTAAATAAAGATTCATAGACTTTTTAAAATTAGCAACGGCTTCATCTAAGGTATCTCCAAAATCAGATACACCCAATTCATCATTATTTACTATAAAAACCTGTTTCTTACCCATTCTTTGTTCCCTTACTATAATATTTAGACCTAAACAATTTTCATCTTTCATTTTGACACCACTTCAAAGTTTATACAATATTGAGGGTTTACAATGTTTTTAAAGTTTTCCATAAAGAAAAATATTCTATTCAATATAGCTGTAATAGTTTGTACACCCTTTTTTAAACTCATACTTATATGTAGTTGAAATTCATTTAAATAGGTTATCATTTTTTTAGCCTCTTCTTTACTTCCGGGTGACTTCTTAATAAGCAATTAACTAATGTTGAAAATTTAGACCCCATAGAATTATTTTGTATATCTTTGATTACTTCATGTATATCCTCATCTAAAGTTATCCCAACACCTTTTTTAACCATAAAATTAAAAGTAGGGTCTTGCTTATTAACATTTCTATAATTTATATCATTAATTATATTTCTCATACTTATATAATTTATATGATAACTTATATTTAAACCTTTTTATTCGCAATTTTTATCAATTCCAACCACCTATTAGGCGTTTCAAATTGCAAAGAAGGTATAGCCATCTCGCTAGGGGTTTTTCCTTTCAATGCTTCATGTTTTTTAATAAAATTGTAAAATATTTCGTAGCCTTTCATTACTGCATTTGCTGATTCTATTGAGCCATGCAGACCCCTAAATCCATGAGTTCTTTGCCTTACGCTATTGTGCATTCTTTCAACCCAGATGTTAAAACCTTCGCCTTTAGAAGCATTTACTTTTCTATGCTCTACATTATATCGCTGTAAGTGATTGTTGTAGCCCCATGTTTTCTTTACAACATCTTCATACTGCAAAAGCCCATCTGTAGTAACTGTCTTTATTTGGTCACCTGTTTTGTCTTTCACTTTTGAAAGAACAGTTTTAATAGCTTCTTGACTTCTCTCTTTTGAGTAAAAAGAATTTATCATAAACCTTGTTTTGACATCGATAGCATCCACAAACCAGTTTTTATCTACTCCTTTGCTACCTTTCTTATGGTTGGCTCTTCTATGATATTCCATTTCATCAACTTCGATGTAGCTACCCGTATTCAGTTTAAGATTGTCTGTAAAAGAAGCTATCATCAGGCTGTATTTCTTGACCCATTGATATATTGAAACATTAGAGCTATTATGTGGATAAAATGCCTGTAGATGAGACTGGACTTCTCTCGTGCTTAATCCTCTGTAAAACAAGTCCAAGCACATAGTAATCTTTTTCTCAGAGTTTCGCATTTTAAAGAAAGGGTCGTCAATAAAGGTCTCATTACATGAATTGCATTTATACCTTTGAATATGGCCCCTATTTTCTGTGCTTCGTTTACCCCATTTGATTACTTCTTCACTTTTGCACTTTGGACATTTTACCATGTTATTTACCTTCATACTTACTACTTATATAAGTAATACTTATTTATATAGCTTTCGGTAGTAAGTTGATTACTTTATAGTTAATACTTACAAGCGTAATATTTATATACTAAAACAACATTATATTTATATGGCTGAAATAGAAATAAAAGTAAAAGGCTATAGATGTGAACGTTGCGGTCATGAATGGGCACCTAGAAAAAAAGAATTCCCTATTTTATGTCCGGAATGTAAATCTGCATATTGGAATAAGCCAAAACGGAAAAAATAATGCTTTCATTGGAAAGTTTACGGAAAAATCATCTAAAGATTTAAAAATGGTTAAATGTAAATTACGATTGGTGATGTATTGTGAATAAAAAGAGGTTTAATTGTAGTTCTTGTAGTAAAGAGTTGCATATCGAATTTAGCGATAAAAATAAGATATTTGCAAAAAATAAACTAATAAGTGATTGTAATGGTAATTGGTTCTGCCCAAATTGTTATAAAAAATATGGCAAACCTGATTTTAATGAGATTAAAGAATTATTAAATACCATTACTGTGAGGCTTGATAAAGTATGAGATATTGGTTATGCATAACAAATCTTGAAAATTGGAAGACTATTATAAAAAATGATATTTATGGCTTTAATGAACAAAATAAAAAATATGTAAATATCATAAAGAATGGTGACAAAATCGTTATGTATGTAATACCTAAAAAAATCGGTGGGCTATTTGAAGTTATTAATGTAGATTGCTTAGATGATATAGATTTTAGGGATGGGCGTTACCCTTACAAAATTAAAATAAAAAAGATAAATATACCAAAAAACTTTATAGAAATTAATGATAAGATAATCTCAAACTTAAATTTATTTAAAGATAGTATTAGATGGGGGACTATTTTAATGGGCAGGTCTATAAAAGAGTTTGAAAAAGAAGATTATGGGTATTTAAAATCTTTAATTGAAAATGTTAAAAACAAATAAGATTCATTTAATGGATGTTTTAGAAGGCTTAAACGAAATCGAAGATAATAGTTGCCAAATCATTATTGCTGACCCGCCTTATAATATAGGTAAAGATTTCGGTAATAATAAAGATAAGATGGAACTAGACAAATATTTGGAATGGTGTGATAACTGGATTACTGAATGCATAAGGGTCTTAAAACCAAACGGGACTCTCTTTATTTATGGATTTAGTGAAATATTAGCCCATGTATTTGTTAGAGTCCCAGCACATAAAAGATGGTTAGTTTGGCATTATACAAATAAAAATATGCCTACAAATAGATTTTGGCAGAGAAGTCATGAAAGTATTATTTGTTGCTGGAAAAATGAACATATTTTTAACTTAGATGATGTTAGGGAACCTTATACCAATGGTTTCCTTAATGGTTCTGCTGGTAAAGTTAGACCAGCCACTATCGGTAGATTAAGTAAAAATGGAAAGGAAACTGTATACAATGCTCATCCTATGGGTGCATTACCTAGAGATGTTATTAAGCTACCAACATTAGCTGGTGGAGTTGGAATGAACGAAAGAGTTGACCACCCAACCCAAAAACCTTTAGCCCTTTGTGATAAATTAATATTGTCTGCTAAACAGAAAGAGGGTTTAGTTTTGATTCCATTTGTTGGTTCTGGTTCTGAATGTGTATCTGCTAAAAAATTCGGTTTAGACTTCTTAGGATTCGAAATAAATCCCGCTTATATAAAGATTGCAGAAGATAGGTTAAAAGAAACAGAAAAACAAACTATTTTAGCTTAAAATCTATTTCTTGCTTTTTTGGTAAAAATGCAATTTTTGTAAATACAACAAAACCATTATCAAATCTTTGTAAGTTCTTATCATTTGTAAATCTTAAATAAGGTAATTTAAGTTCGCCATTTTTCTTTTTTGGATTTTCGAAAACATCTTCGCTAGGGACATAGTATTTTATATCAATAAACTCTCCTGCAATGGGCTTTTTCTTCTTTTTCTCCCTTCTTATCTCTCTACTCATACTTTCTTTTTTAACTTGATAATTTAGTATATGCTCTTTATAGTTAACTTGAAAATCAGCACCTTCATGGTCGAGTTCTTCAGACATAGCTACAGAGTTATCACCGAATACAGATTCCGCAACATAACCTGCATGAATCTGAGTTATTAAACTAGCCCATGTTCTATATATCCTAGCTGGTAAGCCAAGATAAAAACACTTTTCACACATCATTATTTTTTTCCTAAAGGTTTCTAATAATTCTTTCTTTTCTTTTAAGTATACTTCATAGAACTCATTAAAATCAAGCAATTCTCTTTTATTCCAATAAGTTTCATACAATAAAGCTATTGCTTGTATATCTTTAGGTAAATCCATTTCAACTATCTTTATTGGTCTATATTTTCTACGATAGTCTTTCAAATCTACTTTCTTTAAGAAACTTGCAAATACCTCATCACTTACCTCTTTTTTCACAGAATTATCAATAGAATAGGATATTTAACGCTTTATAACTCCCTAAAAGTCATTAATACCAACCGATAACTTAACAGAGTAATTATTAGGTTGCTTTTAAAACCTCTGTTTCATATTCTTCAGGCGACATATATACTATGCCTGAATGAATTCTCTTCTTGTTATTGTCATCGCCCATTACTTCAACCCCCTAAAAAACATATAGTAAAACAAGCGATCTCTTATTCCCTCTCTTATAGATTCTATGAACTTGTTCTTGTAAAGCAGCAGAAATAACACGGCTACAACAAGCATTGCAATGGCAGCATACTCCCAATATCCTTTTTCATCATTATCAAATCCATAAAAAGCACCTGTAATTTCATTCCCGTTTTCAACACCATTAGGTTTCACAGAATATTTTATTCCGATCCCATTTTCAAGCCTTAGGCTGTCTAGATTTTCAATGTGCTCCTTCACGTAGATTATGCCCTCCCTGCTGTTTGAATTGTTTATGGCAGCATAAACTGTTTTCTTGCCCTTTGCTTCCAATGAGAATTCCTTGTCAGAAATGACAATACCATCACCAGCACTTATCCTAAATTTTGTCTCAAATTCATTCGTGTTTATTACTATAAATTCGCTTTGCTTGCCCTCATTCAGCTCTAGAACTGGAGGCGTTACTGCTATACCCTGAGCTACATCAAAAAATATTAAAAAAATAAAAAGAAAAACAGGCCCTTTCATCTTATCCCTCAATCGCATTCAAACTTACAACCCCATAATACATGTTAGGGTTTGCATTTCCAGGCACATTTATTTTGAAATATACCTGCTTGTTGCTGTTCGCCCCTGAAGCAAGGTTCAAGTCAACATTTACAGGTGCCTTTGAAAGCGAAAAATAGTTGCTTGCAGTTTTCATTTGCATGCTTGACGCATCAATTACATCCTGGCCATTCGTCAGGTCAGTGGCTGACGCGCTCATATCAATCGCAACATTGCCTGCGTTCTTCAATGTAACAGCCTTCTCGTTTGAAGACATCCCGGAAACAACACTCCCAAAATTCAGCTCATCTGCATCAAACACCGATGATATCAAAGGTAAATACTCAAAGTCTACCATCTTGTATATGGTTTTCTTGTTCTGGTCAGTCACAGAAACATTTATTGTGTAATTTCTGGCCATGTCATAAAATTGCATGTTAAGGTTCCCTCCGAATATCTTGTATGTCCCATTGCCGCCCTGCTGTACCATCTGCACCTTATTACCATTGAGCTCTGCATAAACAATGACCTCTTGCTGTGAATTTACATCAGCGCTTACTTCGATCTGCCTCACATTGTTTGCAACAGGAAGTATTTGGTGTCCGCCTTTGCTTGAATCATCTGGCAAACCCACATCTACTATCTCTGTTGTTGTTCCTATAACTTGCAGGCTTATTAGTATCCCATTGTTGTTCTTGTTCTTTCCAGGAGTTCCACCGTCAAAAATGCTCTCTGCCCAGTTTTCCCTTACATTCTCTCCATTCAGGTTTATCTTGTATATGCTCTTGCCATTGTCCTTCCCTCCCCACGAACTTGAATAATTCACAGAATCTGCATAGACATCAGACGATACCTCTATGAAATCATCATCAGTCAAGGAAAAGCTTCCATCAACAGCCATGTAATCTCCATCAGCGCTGCTCCACATGCCATCACCATTGCCATAATATGCTTCAAAGCTCTCAATATCATCATCAGTTCCGTCAACTAGCTCTCTTGCTACAATAATATATCCTCCAGGGCTTATTATAATGTCATCAAAATTGCTTCCATCAAGCTTCCAGCCGCTCAAGTCAACAGCACTCGCTCCAGTGTTGTATATTTCAACCCATTCAATATCAGTATCAGAGCCCTGGTTAGGGTTGTACATTATCTCGCTTATTACCACATTCGCATTTGCAGCGCTTAATGCCGCTAAAAATACAAAAATCAATTGAAATGCTTTCATAAAATCCACCTCCAAATTTTTTTCCAGTGACCCATGGAATGTTTTTTAATAAGCCTTGCAAGAAAAAACCGAATGTATTTTGTGGCCTGCGAAAAATTATCATTGAAAGTGTAATCATTTCGCTTTATGTATGAGATTTCGAAAAGCTTCCAGCAATATAAAAAGCTTTAAAAGGCATAATTACAAAAAGATAGTCATGAACGTGAAAGGTATTAAATTACAGGCAGAACTTGAGAAGGCAATTTTTGATCTTGGTTTCTCAGAATTCACAGAAATTCAGGAAAAGGCCATACCATTGATACAGCAAGGCCATGATGTAATCGGCCAGTCTTACACAGGCTCAGGCAAGACAGTTGCATTCGGTTTTCCTGCACTGGAAAAAGTAATTCGTGGAAATGGTATACAGCTCATAATTCTGGTCCCAACCAGGGAGCTTTGCAACCAGGTTTCAAAGGAAATGCAGAGATTTTCAAAATATAAGCAATTGAAAATCATAAGCGTATATGGTGGAGTATCAATAAACAACCAAATAGACCTTCTTAGGCATGGCGATGTTGTCATAGCCACCCCTGGCCGCATGCTTGATCACATAAACCGAAATACAATAAATCTCTCAAGGGTAAAAATACTCATTCTCGATGAGGCAGACAAGATGTTTGAGATGGGCTTCGTAGATGACATTAAAAGAATAATATCATTTGTCCCAAAAGAAAGGCAAACATTGCTGTTTTCCGCAACAATGTCCCAGGATGTCTATGACATAGTCCATCATTATATGCGCAATCCTGTAAAGGTAAAAATGCAAAGTTATGTTGACAAAAACCAGTTGGTGCAGCATTATTACAATATACCATTAAATGAAAAATTCTCATTGCTTGTCTATTTGCTAAAGCATGAGTCCTCTGGCCTGAGCCTAGTGTTTTGTGCAACAAGAAGTATTGTTGATGACATAAGCAACAATCTAAGGAAGCAAGGCCTTAATGTTCAGTCGTTGCACGGCGGCTTGTCCCAGAACAGGAGAAATCATGTCATGGAAGCATTCCATAACCACAAGCTTGATGTCCTTATAGCAAGCGATGTTGCTGCTCGCGGCCTTGACATAAAAGACGTTAGCCTTGTTGTCAATTATGACATACCCAAGACTTCAAAGGAATATGTCCATAGGATTGGAAGAACAGCACGTGCAGGAAGCAAAGGCAAAGTAGTTTCATTGCTTTCTCCTCAAGACCATGATAATTTCAGAAGAGTCCTAGAAGACCGCTCTTTGCTCGTTTCAAGGATTGAAGTCCCTAAATTTGAGCGAGTATTCTTCGCTAGGAACAGGCAAAGGCATGTTGGGAGATTCAGGCAGAACAACAGATTCGAACATAGGGCTAACAGGCCTAGCCCTTTCAGGCGTTTCTGATTTGTTCTGTTTATGGGCCATTGCTAACGAACCTATTGCTTAATGCTATGTATATCCAACTTTTCGTTAGTTTTATTAATGCATATCAATCCAATTTTAGCTAAAAGGACCTGTAGCCTAGCCTGGATAAGGCGACAGCCTTCTAAGCTGAGGCATTTAAAAGATGTCGCTTATTAGAGCGTGGGTTCAAATCCCACCAGGTCCACTTAAGAATTAGCTATCCAAAAAATTATGCGCCGATAGCCAAGCGGTAAGGCATGAGGCTGCAACCCTCAGATGCGCAGGTTCGAATCCTGCTCGGCGCTTATACCTTCTAGTTCGAGTCGCATTATTTTTAGGTTATATCCTTCTTTCTTAATATAAATCAAAAAACCATATTTTCTATATTATTTATATTATTACTATTTAAGAAATGATTTTATTTGGGTTATGAACCCATTTTAAATTATTTACTTTATAACACTTTTGACATGAATAAAAAAAGGTCGAAGAAAATGGGTATTAATTTTTATTAATGTATTAGACTTAAAACTTAGTCTCTACTGGTTAGTTAAATTCTGAAAAATAACATTTAAATAAAGATAATACTTATATATTGGTAAATTATATAATAATTATATAATAACTTAAAAAAGTGGTAAGGTATGCAAAAAAAGGAGATTAATTATTCAATTTTTGACTATTGGACTAATTTAGTTCTAACAACAGAAACATTTAAAAAGAACTTACCTTACCTTAATTGTATAAACTTTAGAGTGGTGTCAAATGAAACAAGCTGTTTGTGAAGACTTGAATAGTTTTATAGTAAATAAGGAGAAAGAGATACTAGAAATAGCCAAAAGACAAACAGAAGATATTGTTAAAACAGAACTAGCATTAACAGATTTTGAATTATTATTGTCGATAAATACTTCTAAAGGCGAGATAGACAAGCTAAATAAAACTGCAAGAAAATTAAGAAAAGACAATTGGGGTGAATTACAAAGTCAGTTCAAAGGCGACCACAATGCCATTATGAATCATCTTAGAAACATTTAATACTTATAAATTATCGTCTATTTTTTCTGCCGAATATATCTCTCATCTTTCTTTTTAGTGCACTATCCAGCGAAAGCATACTTTCTGCGTCCATATCCAAAAATTCAGCACATTTCCTAAATGCACGGTCCGTAGATATGACTTTATTTATCCTATATTTACGAAATGTCAGCAATATTATAGAATCGGGACGATGGCACTGAAAATCTTCAGCAAATAGGTTTAGTTCTTTTAGTTTTTTATTAGATTCTTGTTCAAACCTTTCCAGTTCTTCTTGAGGAATAAACTCATAAATTTTTGTGATATTATGTTTCTTTAACCAATTGTTCGCTTTTTCTTTAGCAGTCTCTTCATTTAATCCGCTTTTTTTAAGATACTTGATAAGTTCGCTGAATCCAATTTTATCAACAAAAATCGTGTCTTCTTGGTTAAATATTCTAGCTTCTTCGTAATCAAAAAAGTGTGGTTGCTCATAAAGTTTTATTAAAATGTTTGTGTCTAAGCCAACTTTTCTCTTTCCATAGAATCGCGTGTTTCTTTGTAGTCTTATTATATTTGGCTTCAAATTTATACACCCTTTAAACCTAGAAAAATGTACTTTTTCTGTTACTATCCTTATATTTTACAACCTTATAAGGTTTTTTATCTTGTTTTTTATAATATGAATAATATAGAAGCAATATGAATAATCTTTGAAGTGATTGTTTCTTAAAACAGGTCTAAAAGCTCTATAGGCTCAGAATTTTAATGGTTTAATATGAATAATATGAAAAATATTAAAAAATCCAAGTGATAAGGATAAAAAACAAAGAATGTAGAAACAATACGAATAATATGAAGAATATAAATCTATAAAAAATAATAAATATAAATAATATGAATAATATAAAAGTACCAATAATCTTCATCAATATATTATGAGAAAAACACTAGAATTATCGGTTCGAACTAGAAGTAAGAATCCTGCTCGGCGCTCCACTTTAATTAGGGAATACAACATTTCCAAATCTTAAAAAATATGCCGCACCTTATATAGAAATCTTTATAAATAATTAAACCACCATAAAGTGATAAATATTATGCACAAATGGCATTAAAACTATTAGAAAGGATTTTTGGAAAAACTAGCTCGGCTGGCCCAATAGTGATATATAAGACAAATAATAGTTACTATGTCCAGCTTCCTAATGGGAATTCATTTAAGTATATGGGTGATTCTAACAAAAAAGACAGATTCAAGAAAGTTTCTACTATAATTGGTTCTATGCCTGCTTATGTTGACGATGAAACAAGATACAATGTATGTATGGGCAACTGTGAAGGCATTGTCTCAAAGGTCATAAAAAAAGGCACAAGCCTTGTTAGGATGAATATGAGAAAAAGAATAGGAAGTATAACGACCCCTGTCCGAAAAATAAGCATTTTACATGGCAATCTTGATGACACCGTAGCCGCAATAGAAGAAGACAAAAACGGGCACCCAGAACCAGATAAATCCAGGCAACATGACAATATTCCAATTCTCTACGGCCCAAATTTTCATGGCAACAAAAATCCAGAAGAATATAACTAATCCTTGATTAAGGGTAGATAAAAAATCCTTGGCCTATGTTCTCTGCAGCATCAGCACAAACAACATAATACTTGCTTCTTTCTATCTCCATGGTGTGGTCCATGCCTGTTCCTTCCATCCTAATCCCAGAACCATAAATAAAATCATTAGTTGAATACTCGCATGTCGTAGGTTCATCCATTGATATTGTAAGTATATTGTTGCTTTTGTAAACAAACGTAAGTTCTGGTTCTATGTTGTCATCTTCCATTTGCAATGTTTCATTTTCGTCAATGATTCCTGATGTTTCATTGCCTATAACATCCGCATTATTCTCTCCAAGCAGTGTAAGCATAAAGCTTTCCTGGTTGACATTGCCTGCTGAATCCTTGCACCTAAAGTAATACTGGTTTGTTCCCTCATTGACTTTTAAGTAGCCATCACACTTAAACTTTGCAGCCGGGCTGTTAGGCAATTCTTCCAAGAATGATGTGCATACAAGGTTGTTTTCCATCTGGTCATATGCTATATTTTGGCTTGAGTACTTGCATGTCCCAGGCTCGCTTATCTTTAACCCAAGCAGAACAGCCCCTCCATTTACTAATGCTCCGTCTTTTATGCTTGTATCAAGTATCAATGGGGGCATAAGGTCCTTGCCTCCTTTAGAGGTAAACTTAATCATGTAATCAGCTGTGTTGTCTATTCCATTTGCATCCTTGCACTTTACATAAATTTCATTTATCTTGTTTGGCAATGCTGTCAATGTCAGCTTGTGGTCCTTGCTGAAATATACATCACCAAAATCAAGTGTCATGTCATTATACCTTATGCTTGGCTCCAATGCATAACGACATTGCGCAACCTCATCAGTCATTATTCCAAAGCTTATCATGCCATATCCCTCTATAGCAGGTGTTATCTCATAGCCACCAACAAATTCAGTTAGCGAGTAGCCCTGGCTTAATGCTTCTGGCCATGGTGTTATTATTGGCCATGTTACATCATCTATGTTTATTGCAACACAGCTTGGCCTGCTGCTTCCTTCATTTTCTTCTATCCACTTGCAGTTCTGGCCAAGAGACTTGCATTTGTACTCAGAGCATGTGTCATACTTTATTCCATCCCATATCTCCTTGTTCGTGCATTTCTCACAGTCTTCACTTCCATAAGGAGCTTGCCATGGCTGGCAATATTCATTAAAAGTAAGTTCATCTGTATCGGCTCCGATTAAACTAACAATTATTATTACAGCAATTATCAGTAATAATACTACTTCTATAATCCATCCAATAACTGGTATACTTGTAAATGCAATAGACAAAATTATAAACACCTTTATTGCAACGACTGCGATAAAAATGGCGACAGCGATTAATGCCCAACTTTGAGCACTGCCCCCAAGAAGGTTAAATCCCTTATAATCACCAGAGTCTATATCATCTACTATCAAAGGTATTGCCTTGCTAAATGAATCAAAAGACCCTATTTCTTTTTCCCAGTCTATATCAATCAAATTATAACTTTTGCCATGTTTATTACCTTTGCAAGATCCGTCACTTGTTTCGCATTTGTATGCTAAATCAGAAAATTTTCCAGCGATGTTATAATGAACCCCACAATCCCCTAAGCTTCTGCACACTGCAGCTGATCCAACAGCATACTTGCTCTTTAAGCACGCCTCTGTGGAATCAACCGATTTCCACTCCCAATTTGTATTCATGTTTTTATAAAAAAAAGTTGTGCACTCTGTATTTCCAACATCACATGTTTTTTTAGCATCTGCCGTAGATTGTTTATTATCACTTTCTTCATTGTCTTCATCATTCCAGAATTTCAAGCCAGGTGGGACCAATGGGATACATGTACCATCATTATTCTCTGCAACTTGCTGACTCTGCCCCGTGCACATCTCATAATTAGGGTTATCTTGTGTTATTTTGCCTGTATCAGGATCAACGGCATCAGCGCATAACGACCTTATGCTTGCCTCATTATCAGCATTTATTTTTTTTATGTCTTCGGGGCTTGAACTGCTCCAAAAACAGCTTTTTCTAGGATCTTGGCAGCATTCCTTGTCCCTTTGCATAGCTAATTTTTTTTGTCCGCCAGTCTTATCCTTCGCAGTATTGCATTCTGTTGTGCATTCTGTCCATTTGTTGGGCTTGCATACTGCAGTTAAGATCTTTTGTTTGTCTGGTAATATAACATTACCCTGCACACATAATTCCTCACGATAATCCTTACAAGGCTCAATAAATTCCTCACCAGCAATGCACAGGTTCCTGTAATGACGAGAACCAACTAAGTCCTGGCCAAAGCCAACAGCGCCATCATATTCACACCAGGATTCCCCATTCTTTCTTGGAATTCCATCATATGTTACAATATCTGTTCCGTCTATTGCTTTCTTGTCAAATGTTGTCTTGCAATCAAGGCTCTCGCATTTTAGCGTGTTTTTGTTGCATAAAGTCCCCTTTGAAGCATCGCAATCTCCTGATTTTTCCTCGCGATTGTTGCAGGAATCAAACCAGTAAACATCACCATCATAGCAGTCTTTATGATGCTTGGCCTTGCATCCGCACACCTTGATGCTGCTGCAGTATTTTCCTGATTCAAATATTGTGCTTGCATAAGTTTGTACTGCACTTCTTGTTACTAAATTGTCTTCTTGCCCCGATGTACCCAAAGGACCTTCCAATGGCACAACAGCAAATCCGGTTGCATCTCTGCCAGTAGTACTCCTGGGTGAAGTGCCACTGCCAGAATCAGAGTCCCCTATGCAGCTTCCTCTGTCCGTATAAGTGCATTCTGTTTCCTGCAAACAGCACCCCATTTCATTGCTTTGCATTGACGCCGCACACTCATATTCATTGTTAATATTCGGATTGAAATCAGATTTCAATGTAGGAAATAACTCAGACATCTTTGTGCATTGCTGTTTCGTGGCCATGAAATAATTGTTTCCAACCTTGCAGCAGACTTTTCCACACAAAGGTATTGCATCACAGCCTGTTCCCTTGCTAAAAACACCGCCTTTTGAAGCGCAAACAGAGCTTGAAGCCATGCTTGCGCATGTTCCATCATTATTGAAGCAGCATCCTGTCTCGCAAAACTGTGTCTCAGAGCATTCTTTGTCAGCATATGCGAATTGTACATTGCAGTTGCTTGTAGAAGTGTAAACGCATCCATCTCCTGATTTCGTAAGCTCGCAGCATGCATTTCCGGAGCTGCTAGCAGAATCAGCCTGTGCATTGACATTCAAAGACCCAGCAAAGAACATCGTTGTAATTACTAAGAATATTTCAAAAGCTGCCTTGGACTTTGTTAGCCTATCCAAATATTTTCATCCTCTTTTTCCAATAGTTTTACAAGATTTTTATGAAACATGCATATTTAATCTTTATGTTTCCAACGCTCAAAATCATCAAATTTATATACGAAAGCTGCTCATTACCTTCATGCATAAAAAGTTGATATCTGCCATAATTCTTCTGTCATTGGTTGTCCTGGCCAGTTGTGCAAGCCAAAAAACTGAAACTAACAATGATAATGTTCTTGAAAAATGCATTGAAACTTTCAAGCTTGGAAAAAGTCCTGATGGAAAAGAAATGCCTGCTTACCTGAAAGAAACCCTTGCAAAGGAAGCATGCAAAAAGATTCTTGAAGACGACCAAAAAAGGTTTGAAACATTCAGCAATTCAATATATGGCATGTTCACGAGCCAAGACATAATTCTCAACAAAAATGGCGGGACATTTGAAATAAGAATAAAAAACAGCAACTCTCCTGGAGATTTCAAGGTAAATATCGAAGAGCCAAAGACATCATCTGGAAATTCCCTGGCAATCTCGCAGAAAGAATACACATTCAGCCTGAATGCAAACGAGGAAAAAATAATCGCAGTGTCAGCAACCCCGACAATAAGCCCATCATACAAGCTCCCCCAGGATTATTTCACTGTAAAAATAACAGCTGCAAAAAACAATGCACCTTTCCAGGAAACCCAGCAGATAATAACTATAAACGATTTTTAATCAAACAACCCAAGTAATCCTTCTTATGCTTAAAACCATTTTTCTTTGCAAGCCTCTTCATCGCCTTGTCAAAATCGCTTCCATATTGTGCTGCCTTCTTCCTTCTCAGCGCATACTCTTTCCTTAAGCCAATGCTCATGGCAGCATCCTGCAGTATTATCTTGCCCTTTTCCTTGTTGACCTTAAGCCTAGGGTCGATTCCCATAGCATATCTTATCAGCTCGTCATCGAGGAAAGGTGCCAATAGCCTAATCCCAAAATGCCTTGCTATTCTTTCATCTCTCCACAAGTCCTGTCCATATAAGTTCTCAAGTCCCCTCCAGCATTCCTTGTGCACCTCTTCATGCCCCTCATCGCATTTCTTCCTGTGCCTTTCATAGCCTGCAAATATTTCCTCGGCTCCAAGTCCACCAAGAACAACATTTATTCCTTGTTCCTTTGCAGCCTCAAGGACAGAATAAACAACGCATCCAACTCCAACAGAAACAACGTCATCGCTTCCAAGAATCATTGCAACATCTTTTACTATTCTTTCTGCCTCATCATCATCTATTGTTTTAACTTTCAATGGCATTCCATATTCCCTG